>Ga0209990_10000072_pt1 | contig 99864 bp, 116 predicted proteins | sample NOAtaG_6_FD_187304 | JGI IMG/M metagenome (GOLD analysis project Ga0209990, IMG submission 187304) | Freshwater lake microbial communities from Lake Erie, under a cyanobacterial bloom - NOAA_Erie_Diel5S_2200h metaG (SPAdes) (version 2) | ecosystem: Environmental > Aquatic > Freshwater > Lake ... | reverse complement strand
CTTCTCATTGATGGAATACAATCGTGTATTGAAGCAGGGTGCAAAGATTTATATTGAAGTCCCTGCACCTGATTGTGATCGCAAGCACGAATTCAATCTTAATCACTATAGTATCTTTGGTGCAAATCAGTTGGCTGCATTGTTAATTCGTTGCGGGTTCAACATTGACAACTTCAACAATCTTGAGTTTGACCTCAACATGCCCGACCCAGAAGACCCTGAAAAGACTACTAAGGCTAAAGAAACATACTATTGTATTGTTGCTACTAAAGCACGACCCTTAGATATCAAGTAATAAGATAAATACTCTCATAGCAATATGAGAGTATTTTTTTATGGCCGAGCCTAATCCAGCAAATGTGAGCCCTTGGTACTTACGCAATATCACTCAAGCCTTAGGGTTGGATGAAACAACCGGTAATGTTTACATGCGGTCAAGCATTGTGGGCGGTAACGTTACTATTGCAGGTAACGTAATCGTTAGCAATGTTACAGTAGATGCAATCGGAAACATTGATGTTTCTGGCAACACAATGCCCGTCAGTGGCAATATCAACATAGATGCAGGTAATGTTACTGTATTTCAGGGTACTGACCCTTGGATGGTTGAAGGTAATGTCAACGCAAACGTCACTGGTAATGTGAATATTGACAACAGTGTTGAAGTTACTCAGGGCACTGATCCTTGGATGGTTGAAGGTAATGTTGCTATTACTGGTACTGCACAAGTATCATTTGCTCAGGAAGCGACAGATGCTTTTGGTAGACTAAGAGTTAGTAACCCATACACCCTGTATGATACGCAAGCACGATATTATGATCATGAACAATTTAGTAATAGTATCACTGGCACCGCAGATGTTGAGTATGATGCCAACTCAAGTTCATATGAACTTACAGTAGGACAAGGGTCAGGAGACAGTGTTCTACGAGAAACAACTAAGACCTTCCCATACCAACCAGGTAAGAGTTTGTTGATTCTTTCTTCATTCAGTATGAGTACTCCCAAAGCAAATCTTCGCCAAAGAATCGGATATTTCGGAGCACAGAACGGAATATATTTTGAAGTTGCCGGCACTACGCTCAACATGGTAATCAGAAGTAGTAGCACAGGTGTACTTGTAGAAGATAGAATCCCGCAAAGTCAATGGAACGGTGACAGACTAAATGGCGCCGGCGGGGCTAATAACCCAAGCGGCATCACACTAAACCCTGCGCTAGATCAGATTTTTTGGATTGACGTTGAATGGTTGGGCGTAGGAACTGTTAGAGTGGGCTTCATTATTGACGGCGTTTATATCACTTGTCACTCATTCCATCACGCAAACGTGATAAGCACTCCGACTACTGATAACACTACTACGTATATGACCACTGCGACACTACCATTGCGTTGTGAACTTACGAATACTGGTGCAACCGCAAGTCCAAGCTTGATGAGACAGATTTGTGCCAGTGTGATTAGTGAGGGCGGCTTCCAGCTATCAGGTTCAGGTAACCCAAGAGCAGCATCGCATACGCTTAGTGCTCCGGTAAGATTGCCAAATGATCTAAGTTTTAAACCAGTAATAGCAATAAGACTAAAAAGCACAATGTCAGATGCAGTTGTTATTCCTATCAACTATTCACTAGTGCCGGCTGCACAGAGCATATTCCAATACCGTGTTTTTAAACGAGCCATTACCTCAGGTGGTACTTGGGTAGATAGTGCACCAGATAGTGCAGTACAATACAATCTTGCACCTGCCACGTTAGTAAGTGGCGACATTGCTGAACAATCATTTATTAACTCAAGCAATCAAAGTAGTAGTGCACCGGTACAAGAAGCATTTGGATTTGAGTATCAACTTGAAAGAGAACCATTTACTGGGGTAATGTATGAGTATGTGATCACAATGGCTACTACTGGTACTAACCAAGATGTGTACGCAAGCATAGAATGGCAAGAGATAACTTAACACTAACTAAATAGTTCTATGGCAAACACACCAACACTAATCAAGGATCCATACAAGAAAACTGTATTCAAGAACCAAAAGGAACTTGGTGAGTTTATGAAGTGCTGCGACCCTGAAACGGGTTATCTATACTTCATGGATAACTTCTTCATGATTCAGCATCCTACTAAAGGATCAATGAACTATCACCCTTGGCCATATCAAGAAAGACTAATTGACACATACCATCGCTATCGTTTCAGTATCAGTCTAATGCCTAGACAGTCAGGTAAGTCAACATCGGCAGCAGGGTATTTGCTTTGGTACGCCATGTTCGTACCTGACTCTACTATTCTAATTGCAGCACACAAGTACACCGGTGCCCAAGAAATTATGCAGCGTATTCGTTATGCATATGAAAACTGCCCGGACCACATCAAAGCCGGGGTAACTACATACAACAAAGGCTCACTTGACTTTGAGAACGGTTCCCGTATCGTGTCTGCTACTACGACTGAAAACACAGGTCGTGGTATGTCTATCACACTACTATACCTTGACGAATTTGCGTTCGTTCGCCCCTCAATCGCACAAGAATTCTGGACTGCTATTACTCCTACGCTATCAACTGGTGGTAAAGCAATCATTACATCAACACCAAACAGCGACGAAGATCAATTCGCTCTTATCTGGAAGATGGCTAACAAGACCGAAGACGAGTTTGGTAACACAACTGAGTTAGGCGTCAACGGCTTTAGAGCCTACAGAGCATACTGGCACGAACAGCCCGGCAGAGATGAGAAATGGGCTGCTGAGATGAAGGCTCAGTTAGGTGAAGACAGATTCAATCGTGAAATCGGTTGTGAGTTCATTATCGCAGATGAAACACTTATCAATCCAAACACCTTAGTAATGCTTGAAGGCATTGAACCTATCAATAGATTAGGTCAGGTTCGCTGGTATAAACAGCCCGAAAAGGGTAGAATTTATGTAGTTGCACTTGATCCGTCATTGGGTACAGGCGGCGATCCGGCTGCTATTCAAGTATTTGACGCAAGCACTACTACACAGATCGGTGAATGGAAACACAATAAGACTGATATTCCTAGTCAGATTAAGTTACTTGCTGAGATTTGCAAATATATCTCAGAAATAACAAAAGAGCCAAATAGCATTTACTACAGCATTGAAAATAATGGCGTAGGTGAGGCTGCGGTTGTTTCACTCAACGAGTATGGTGAGTCAAATATTCCTGGCATTTTTATATCTGAGAAGGGCAAAGGACGTAGAGGGTTCAACACTTCTAATAAGCCTAAGCTAGCTGCTTGCGCTAAGTTCAAAACACTGCTAGAATCAAAGAAGATGACCATACATAGTCGCTCTCTCATTAGCGAATTGAAAGCGTTTGTTGCCAGCGGCGGCAGTTACGCTGCTAAGATCGGAGACACAGATGACTTAGTAATGTCAACTCTCCTGGCAGTGCGTATGATGACACAGTTAGCAGACTTCCATGGCGATTTAGAAAGCCAAATTAGAGACCACGATGAAGTGATTGCACCGTTACCATTCTTTGCCGTCTTGGGCTAAGTTGGCATAAATATTAACATGGCCACTGACAACGAATCATTCAACCGCGACTTATACGACCTTCTCAAAGTAAGAGGGTATCAACCTGTTCCACTAGACAGTAAGAATCAACGAGTTCCTGCTAGTCAGGCTGCTGATGTTATTCAGTTTACTTTCAATAAAGACGGTAAAGATTACGGCAAAGCATGGGTATCAATTGATGATGCTGCTAACGTCATTGTATACTATGACGAAGAACAGCAAGAAAGCCCCAGCACTACTACTCCGGGCGCAGAATATGACGATAGTTGGACTGGGTTCTTAAAGCATTTAAAGAATTGGGCACAACGTAGACAATTAAGTTTTGAATTGTCAAACAAAGATCGTCTAGGCGACGATATGAGACAACGGGATTACTATAAGATGAAAGAAAAGCTAGGCGAGAGCTACCATCCAATGGGTAGAAAAGCAAGTTATAATGACGCAGTTCCAAATGTAAAGATCATTCTACAACATAACCGCGCACTTGAAGAAGGTGAACAGCGTTATCGTAACGTAGCTAAGATTTTCCTTGAGAACCAAGAAGGTGAAAGATTCCTTGCTCCAACTACCCGCCCTGGCATCGCTCGTGTATATGCTCGTCATATCGCAGAAGGCGGCGTACCCAATGATGACAAGTGGAATCATATCAAGTCAGTATGTGAAGACTATAACAAGATGGCTGGATTTGTTCGTGCAACTCGTAATGGTCAGTTCAATGAATCAGCACAAGAATTAGTAAACGAAGGTATCAATCACTATACTAGCTTGCGTGAAACACTACACAAGTTGACTACTCACAAAGGATATCAAAATTATTTTGAATCTTGGACTCCTACACTAATGGAAGACGAACTTGACGAATCAATCAATGACTTGTTCGTTCAAGAAATGGTAGACCCTCGCATTGAATCAGCAATGCCAATCTTATCAAGACTCAAGAAGCCAGTAACTGAAATGGAAGAAATTGATACTCTAGCAGAATGGGCAGACAGCGTTATCAATGAGAAGCTAGAACTTGACGAGGGCGATGTTGTCCCGTTCAAGAAGAAGCAAGATGATGATTTAGATGACGATGATGACGATAGCTGGATTCCATCAGAAGAAGACTTTGAGCGTGAAGAAGAAATGCGTAATCGTAAACCTCACGCTGCAAATGATGTAAACGAAATGGACAAAGAACACGGGTCAAAGCGTGACTTTGACAATGCAAGAGGTCCAGATAAGACTGCTAAGATGCTAGCTGCTAAAAAAGCTATGAAGGATGCTAGAAAGACTCTTGACAAAGCATTCAAGGGCGATGTTGAAGAAAACTTTATCAGCATGGCACCCCAAACAGTAGCAGAAGAAGAAGTTGAAGAAGCCCGCACCAAAAAGGTAAATGTAGAAGTTACTGATAAAGGTGCAGTTTACGTTAATGATACTCGTATTACAGGTCGCCATACTAAATGGGGAATACAAAATACTATATTTCAGGCGAAAGTTCCCTTAGACCAAGTAGTACAAACATTGCGTGATAATGGATTCGGAAACATTAGACTTGATCCTCAATATTCTGCGGAAATGGGAATCCAGCTTGAAGAAGATTTGGGTCCAGAACAAAAGCGTGTAGGTCAACTTGGTCCTACTGAGAAGGTAAAGAACAACAATATCGGTAAATTAGTTGGTGCCAGCGAATCAACAGAGATTGATCCAGAATTAGCTCGTATCATAGAAATGGCACTTTTCAAAAGATAATAACAAATTGGGTACATAGTGTAATATAATATTATATTATGCACCCAATTCTATTGTAAATACTTCTGACATGAGTTATAACATAACTTGTGTTGAAGTTGTCTCCAAACAACAAACATAAAAACACATTTAGGCTCAACTTAGGCACATTTAAAAGGAGAAAAACAAAATGGCAAGTCTAGCAGAAATCCGGGCTCGTTTGGCAGCCCAAGAAAACAAGAATCAGAACAACGGTCCACGTACTCAGTCTGATAATGCAATTTACCCACATTGGAATATTTCGGAAGGCGCAACTGCAACAGTGCGTTTCCTTCCTGACGCCGACAACACCAACGACTTTTTCTGGGTTGAACGTCAGATCATTAAGCTTCCGTTCAATGGCATTAAGGGTCAGCCAGATGCTAAGCAGGTAATCGTTCAGGTTCCTTGCGTAGAAATGTATGGCGACAACTGCCCCGTTCTCGCAGAAGTTCGTCCTTGGTACAAGGATGACACTCTTAAGGACCTCGCTAACAAGTATTGGAAGAAGCGTTCTTATCTCTATCAGGGCTTCGTTCGTGCAAACCCTCTCGGTGATGATGCAACTCCGGCTAATCCTATTCGTCGCTTCGTAATCAGTCCTCAGATTCAGACTGTAATCAAGGCATCATTGATGGATCCTGAGTTGGAAGAATTGCCAACTGATTACGCTCGTGGTCTTGACTTCAACATCAAGAAGACTTCAAAGGGTGGTTATGCTGACTACTCAACTTCTAACTGGGCCCGTAAGGAATCCCCGTTGACTGAGGCAGAACTTGCTGCTATTGAAGCACATGGTCTTTTCAATCTTAAGGACTTCTTACCGAAGAAGCCAAGCGAAGCAGAACTTCGTGTTATCAAGGAAATGTTTGAAGCATCTGTTGATGGTCGTGCATATGATCCTGATAAGTGGGGCGCTTACTATCGTCCTTATGGACTTGAGGCCCCAGCTGGAGCAGCACAGGACGAACCAGCGGTGACTGCTGAAACCAGCACTACCCAAACTGCTCCAGCAGTCAACAATGATGTTCCTTGGGACGAAGATGCAGCACCGGCTGCAACTGATCCAGTAGTTGTTCCTAAGTCGGACACATCAAGCGACAAGGCTCAGGACATTCTTGCAATGATCCGCGCCCGTCAGTCTAAGTAAAACTTAGATAGGGGAGGCTTAGTCCTCCCCATTTGACAGGAGGTTTATATGACATTACCAAATGAAAGATATAGAGCCTTGAAGCAAAGCAGAAAGCTTTTAGAAGAACTTTGCGATCCTGGCAAAACACCCAGAGTACCAAGTATCATTCGTGACCGTGCTAGAACTATTCTACGTCATTATCCATGGGATAGTCACTTAGATGAACTAGCAGAAAATTGTCCCGAAGTGCTTGAAAAAACTTCAACGGGTGATAAGTTAAAACAAATTGTAAGATAACAGGAGAAAATAGTGGCAAAGCCATTTGATATTAGTAAGTTCCGCAAGGACATTACTAAGGCGATTGACGGCCTTAGTATCGGATTTAACGACCCAACCGATTGGGTAAGTACAGGTAATTATGCACTCAATTATAGAATTAGTGGAGATTTTAATAAGGGGATTCCTCTTGGTAAAGTTACTGTCTTTGCCGGAGAGTCTGGATCAGGTAAGAGCTACATCTGTTCGGGCAACCTAGTACGCCATGCTCAAGAGCAGGGTATCTATGTTGTTCTGATTGACAGCGAAAACGCACTTGACGAAGCCTGGCTTCACGCTCTTGGTGTAGATACTGCTGAGGATAAGCTCCTCAAGTTGAACATGGCAATGATTGATGATGTTGCTAAGACTATCAGCGAATTCATGAAGGGCTACAAAGCCATGAATGAAGAAGACAAGCCTAAGGTTCTGTTCGTCATTGACTCGCTTGGCATGTTGCTAACTCCGACTGATGTTAATCAGTTTGAAGCCGGTGACATGAAGGGTGACATGGGTCGTAAGCCCAAAGCATTGACTGCACTTGTTCGTAACTGCGTAAACATGTTTGGTTCAAACAACGTCGGTCTTGTTGCTACTAACCACACTTATGCATCGCAGGATATGTTTGACCCTGACGATAAGATTTCAGGTGGTCAGGGCTTCATCTATGCTTCGTCTATCGTGGTAGCTATGCGTAAGCTTAAGCTTAAGGAAGACGAATCAGGTAACAAGGTCAGTGACGTTCGTGGTATTCGTAGTGCTTGTAAGGTCATGAAGACCCGCTATGCAAAGCCCTTCGAATCCGTGCAGATTAAGATTCCATACGAAACTGGTATGAATCCTTATTCGGGTATGCTTGACATGGCAGAATCAATGGGCATGGTAAGTAAGGAAGGCAACAGTCTTGTTTATACTAAGCTTGATGGTTCTATCATCAAGAAGTTCCGTAAGGCTTGGGAAGCAAACGATGATGGTTGTTTGGATACAATCATGGCTGAGTTTGAAGCTAAGACTGCCAAGACTGCTGCTACTCTGATTGAAGAAGAGGACAGCGCAGAATGATGGAACTTAGTTTGGCAAAGAAGATGCTATCCGGCATTGCATATAGTATGGGAAGGAACCGAGTCTCTGGTCGTCCAGTAAAAGAGGTCACTATAACCCCTCAGGATCTAGTAGATATGTTCAGTGAACAAGGTGGAAAGTGTTATTGGTCAGGTCTTCCTTTAGACCCAAACTACAATAAAATTAAACATCATCCATTCGCTATTAGTCCCGAACGTCTTGACAATGCCGGACCTTACAGTAAAGAAAATGTTCGGCTATGTAGAAGAATGTTTAACTTGGGTCGTATGGCATTCCCTGAAAATGATTTTCAAGAAGTAATGAATGAATTGAAAGTTGAGTTTAAGGAGTTAGCAGAATGAGCATTGGATTAATCGGTGAAGTTTGGAAGCTTCTTAAGTCTAGTATTGAAGCTGGCGATGTAGATGGTGCAGCCGAAACACTAGTTAATTACCTAGTTGAAGAAGATTATTCAGCACACGAAATCAAGAATACTTTTAGAGGTGACAAGGATATCAAGGAAGCACTTGAATTTTATCTAGAAACACCCGAATCAGGAGTACTCTTTGATCAAACTGATGATTTTGACGAAGACGATTACTACGACGAAGACGATTATTACGACGACGATCCATACTAATGACCTGGTATAGTAAGATAACAAGTGATTTAAGTCACATTCCTGACTTCATAACCCATTATGAAAATGAATTGTTATCCGCACGTAATGATGTAAAGGTGTACGGCAATGTTGAAAAGAACATTGCTGCACTACCCGGAGTCACGGAGTATCGCTTCAATCAACTTCAAGAGATTGAGGCGGTATTACGGTACCTAGAAATCCAGTTACGCAAGATTCGTAGAAAGCATTATAAAAAATATCTAGAAGCATATAACAGACAATTGACCGAACGTATTGCCGAAAAATATGTTGACGGCGAAGATGAGGTTATTGATTATGAAGTCTTGATTAACGAAGTAGCATTGCTTCGTAATAAATGGACTGGCGTGATTAAAGGAATTGACGCCAAACAGTGGCAGTTAGGGCACATTGTCCGTCTACGAACTGCTGGTATGGAAGATGTATCAATTGGGTAACCTAGCTATTGATACTTGGCACGATATAAGATAGTGTAAAAATATGAGCAAGATTAATGTATCTATAGTCCAAAATTGGGACGATTTGTTGACAACTTCCGTTGCTGATAACGATCCGGATATCGTGTATAACTTTACACAAGATCCACTGCTTGTCAGTTGCACACTTTATCGCTTGACCAAGGATGCAGAGAAGGGCTACCAGTATAGAAACTGGTCATTGACCGAACACACTGATAAGATTGCATCTAAGATTACCGATCAGGATCGTGTTTTTGCAGAGATTGTTAGGTCTTATTATAAGTCAAAGTTGCTTGTTGCCAAACTACGCAATGAACACTTTACTAGATATAGAACAGATTTGTTGACCTATCTAACTGACTCTCCTAGCCGCGTAACTTCCAAGTTTGTAGGAATGATCTACAAGCTTCCTTACTTCTATGAATATGATATGTCGTTGACAGAGATTTTTGGTGGAGAATATTCGGAAGTTAAGGGCCCTAGTAGAGTTGAAGGCACAATAGCACTATCCTTTATTAATAAGGTTCATAATGGACGCAAGCGTTCAGTTGTAAATGAATACTGGTTTCAAGATACAAATGGCGTCCGTATCATGTTACCGCTTCTCAAGAATAATCCCATCACTAACTTGTGGGAGCATCATATCAAGAATAACGTAACCTATATTGAAGCTATCTTCCAAAAGAAAAACAAGGACACTTGGGCATATTACGAAGCTAGTGGTTGGGAAATCAATGTCCCAGAAGATTGAACTTGATGATCTACCAAAGACCATCACTGGTTCTATGTCAAGGTCTAACAAAGTCATTCTGTGTGATCGTTGCAATGGATTTGGATTCTTTGAGAAGGACGAATTGACAGACTATCATAAGAGAGAGTATAGCACATACCGAACCCCTTGTAGTACATGCGAGGGTGATGGTAGAATGATTCAATCTACTGAACATATGTCATTTAATCTTGGAAATGATAAGTTTCAGAAAATGCCCTATATTTCTTTCAAAGAATTTGTTGACCCGCATGGGTACGAAGATCGTTGGTTTAGATATCGGTTGGATATGACTGATCGTGACCTTGAGCGAAAGTATCCTGAACTACAAGCAGTTAATTACGACAACTATGATAAGATGGTTGAGCATTATAGAACTGTAGAAGCATTAAAGAAGGACTACAATGAAGTGTGATAAACTAAAACTGCACATTGCAGAATTAAAGCATAGGCATCATCATTTAGAATTGGAAATAAATCAGCTTGTTTACACTCACGCTGATGATTTAAAAATCCAAGAGTTAAAAAAGCGTAAACTCAAATTAAAGGAAGAGATATCTCATTATGAACAGCAATTGGAACAGTGAGCAAGTAAAGCTTTGGCTTACTAATTTTTTATCCGCACTGGAGCAGACTGCAAACAGATGGTCTAGTGGAATTTTTGTTCTCATCAAAACACTATCAGCGTTGTTTGGCTTGGTTGCTCTTATGGCAGTAATCGTTGTCCTAACACAATGGTTCTTAGCAGTCTATGGTGCTGCTACATTTGTATTGACATTGATCCTAGCATCATTTGCACTGTCAGTCTTGTCTACGATGAATAATAAAAAGCCATAAAGAGGTTGACATATCTCCTACGATTTGCTATTGTTAATTATAGACAGAGAAAGGAGCATATATGAAAAAAGGTGAACTACTCGGCAAAGTCCTAGTTCTCGCTACGAATGCTCACGCAGGTCAGTTTGACAGGGGTGGCAACCCGTACATTCTTCACCCGCTAAAGGTCATGCATTATCTCAAGACCGACGATGAAGAACTACAGTGTATGGCACTGCTTCACGATGTTGTTGAAGATACCAAAACCACTTGGAAAGACCTTGAAGCAATCGGTTGCACTGAACGGGTGATCAACGGAGTTAAGGCGCTGACTAAGCAGCCCGGTCAGACCTACGATGAATACAAGGAAGTAGTGTTTGCCAACGAGGATGCAATGCGTGTTAAGCTTTGTGATCTTCGTCACAACACTGATATCCGTCGTCTCAAGGGCGTCACACAGAAGGACATTGAACGTATGGCAAAGTACAATCAATTCTTTCTTGAAATTCAGGCTCGCTTGAACGGATAAAAACTGGCATCCGAGGCAACTTTTTGGTTGACTTCGGATGCCCATTTTGTTATAACTAATATATCAACACATCACAGAGGAATTCATATGTCTCGCATTCTCATCAAGAACGGTGAATATCGTAACAACCCGGTCATCGACAGCCAGTTTACTCTCGTCAAGGGTTTTCAGACTGGTAAGAAGGGTACTTTCGTGACTGTCAAGAATGACGGTGCTTTCCCCGTAAACATTGATGAAGTTCGCATCAAGATCGCTGACACTAGCGATGTTGAATTCCTTGACGGTGATGCTACCCCGACTGCTACCGTTACTGAAACTGATGAAGAAGCAATGGATCGTATTGCTACTCGTTTTCAGATCCTTGATGAAATGTCGGCTGCTTGCATCAACGGCGACATTCGTGCGATGATCGTTTCGGGCCCTCCGGGTGTTGGTAAGTCGTTTGGTGTTGAACAACAGCTTGAAAAGGCTTCTATGTTTGACAAGATTGCAGGCAAGAAGCTTCGCTATGAAGTTGTTAAGGGTGCTATGACTGCACTCGGTCTGTATGCCCAGCTGTATCGCTACAGCGACAAGAAGAACGTCCTCGTGTTTGACGATTGCGATAGCGTGTTTGCTGATGAACTTGCCCTGAACATTCTTAAGGCTGCTCTTGACAGTGGTAAGCGCCGGCGCATCTGCTGGAACTCGGACTCGCGCCTGCTGCGTGACGAGGGTATTCCGAACAGCTTCAACTTCAATGGTTCTGCTATCTTCATCACGAACCTCAAGTTTGAAAACGTTCGTAGCAAGAAGTTGCAGGATCACCTTGAAGCCCTTGAAAGTCGTTGTCATTTCATTGACTTGACGATTGACACCCAGCGTGACAAGATGCTTCGCATTCGTCAGGTTGATCGTGACGCCGAAGGTGGCCTGTTCGCTGACTACAATTTTCAGAATGGCGAAGGCGCCGAAGTGCTTGACTTCATGCAGACTAATCAGAAGAAGCTTCGTGAAATGTCAATTCGTATGGCTCTCAAGCTTGCCGATCTTATCAAGATTTCCCCGCGTAACTGGAAGGCACTTGCTGAAAGCACTTGCATGAAGCGGGGATAAAGAAACTCGTGGTGAGTATTTGTCATAGTAACCTAGGGGAGACTTCGGTCTCCCCCTTTTTTCCAGAATGCTTGTAAATACCACGTGATAGTGATATAGTATGGACATGAACAACAAAGAACAGCTTCTTTATTTCTTCCTAAACGGCAAGATAAGCTTGAGTCAGTATGACTACAAGTTCATGGCTAACCTGCAAACTATGATCCAGAATAAGGACAGGGTTACTAGTAATCAGGCAACTCTCTTTGACAATCTTATCAGTAAGTATAAGAAGCAGCTTACTAAGAACGGTTTTGATAAGGACACCTTGAAGGCACTGCCATGGAAGACTATGGTAGTTGAAAGCACACCAGAATATACCGGTGCTACCGTGTCTCTGTATGACAATGATATTGTTATCAAGGTGCCGTTCAACAAGCCGTTTATCAGTGCATTTAGGCAGGTCAAGAACAACAATTTTGAATGGAACCGCGATACCAAAATGTATCGTGCTCCTTTTAGTACCACAGCACTTAAAATAGCAAATACTGAACTTGGTAAGTATTTTGATACTGTTAGGTTTGATGATCAATTGTCTAGCCTACTTGATGATATCAACACCTATTATGCTGAGGTATACGATCCTACATTATATGTAGTTAATGATAGGCCTATTATTGTTGCCATCAATAGTGTTTTGGGCGAGTTGATTAAGGACATGGTTATTCAGGTTGATCCAAAGACCTTGTTTAGGTTGTCACTAATGGGAATCAATATTGATGAACGTGTTTATGCGACTAATCCTAAATTAGAGTTTGCAAGCAAGCGTGTCTATGAAATGGAAATTGATCAGGTAGAAACGGCAATTTCGTGGATGAAAAGTTTGGGCTGCAATAATGTGATTATCGGTAGAGGTCTACGTACACAGTTAAATCAAGATACTCTCAACGAGCTTATTTCCAAATATGGCATGAATCCTCTTGGTCCAATGGCGTTCGGTAAACTTCCTGAGGGCGTAAACATGCTGTTGCAGCATACTAGCAACATTGATATTCGCAATGCCTTTGCAGGGCAAATAAGTAAAACAGTCGTGCTTAAAGATAGCCGACCGATTGAGGTAAAATGAACGAAGCAAAAATCATCATTAAGGATGAAGTCAATGTGAAAATTGAAGGTCTTGAATTGTCAGACCGAAGAGCATTGATGAAGAAGTTTGAGTACGAAAAGCCGGGGGCAAGATATTTGCCTTCGGTTCGTTTGGGCCGTTGGAATGGCAAGATCAGTTATTTCAGTCTTGCAGGTAGCACTTATCTGAACCTACTGGAAGATGTTATCACATATCTATACGATAAGAATTATGACATTGAACTGATAGACAACAGGGAACAGCACGGTAAGCTAGAGTTTGATCTAATACGTGAAGATAGCTTTAGTGATAAGGTATGGCCAGACAAGCATCCAATGGCTGGACAGCCTATCATGCTTCGTGACTATCAGGTTCAAATCATCAACAACTTCTTGGCCAATCCTCAGAGCTTGCAGGAAGTCGCTACGGGTGCGGGTAAGACACTTATGACTGCTGCTCTATCTAAGAGTGTAGAGAAGTATGGCCGCAGTCTCGTAATCGTCCCTAACAAGAGCCTAGTCGTACAGACAGAAGCAGACTACATCAATCTAGGACTTGACGTAGGCGTTTACTTTGGTGATCGTAAAGACTATGGCAAGACGCATACAATCTGTACATGGCAATCATTAAACAATCTGTTTAAGAACACAGCCGATGCAGGAGAAGAAAATCTTGATGAGTTTTTCTTTGAAGACATTGCTTGTGTCATAGTTGATGAGGTCCATATGGCTAAGGCTGATGTTCTCAAGACCATGCTTACGGGCGTGTTCAGTAACATTCCGATTCGTTGGGGACTGACAGGAACTATTCCTAAGGCTGAAATGGACCGGGTATCATTGCTTGTCTCACTTGGTCCTGTCATTGGGCAGTTGTCAGCAAGTGAATTGCAAGAGAAGGGTGTTCTTGCACAATGTCATGTGAACATCGTGCAGCTTAAGGATAATGTAGAGTTTACTAATTATCAAAGTGAATTAAAGCATCTACTAGAGGATGATAATAGACTAGATACTATTGCAGGACTTATTGAGAAGGTTAATGAGACTGGCAATACTCTTGTTCTCGTGGACAGAGTTAATGCCGGTAAAGAGATTGTAAGTAGATTAGGTTCTAATGCAGTGTTTGTCAATGGCTCTACAAGTCTCACTGAAAGAAAGGAAGAATATGACGAAGTTGCGACAAGTGATGACAAGATTATTGTCGCTACGTATGGCGTTGCGGCTGTCGGTATTAATATTCCTCGCATCTTTAATTTGGTTCTTATTGAGCCTGGTAAATCGTTTGTCCGCGTTATTCAGTCAATAGGACGCGGCATTCGTAAAGCAGAAGATAAAGATTTCGTACAGATTTGGGACATTACAAGCTCCTGTAAGTTTGCAAAGCGTCACTTGACGCAACGCAAAGCTTATTACAAAGAGGCTAATTATCCCTTCACTTTGGAAAAATTAAATTATTAAAATGTTGACAACCTATAGCAACCGTGATATTATATTACAATGCGAATACTAACATTAGATAACGAGTTCTATAACCTAGAAACTCTACCCGACGAAATTGATGATTTGCGCTTTGCTATTCTAGATAATAGTGTTCCGGCAAACGTAGACTATCATTACATACCCTTGATTTTTCTTGAATCATTTAATAGCCCCGCGCTTGTATTGAAAGTAGCAGATAGAATAATTAAGATGCCAATTGATTGGCAAGTGTTGATTGGTGAACAAGAACACGGTGACTTAGAAGCTCTACCTCTTACTAGTCTCAATGACAGGGGATTCAATGTGTTTCAGTTTAATCCATTAAGTTCATTCAGTCCTTCATTCTTACCTATTGAGATATTAGATATCTATCCAGAAGTTACTTGGTATGCGCCAAGATTAAAAAATGGTCAGTTTTTATGTGTACCTATTGATGATGGAGAAAAGCCTAGATGCATTTATTTTGTTAAAGAAGTCAGTAGAAATTGTGAAATCGTAGATTATTCAATGGCATATTAAGGAGCAAACAAATGACCAGTGTTCTAGAATCGTATAAGAAGTGTGCAAAGAAAAAGAAGGAAGGTGATGTTATGGGAGTGATTCGCACTTTATTCCCTGACATTGAAGTTGAAACTTTCATTAAGAAGAAGACTAAGAAGAAGTCATAATGTCCGGTAGTGGTAGCATATCGTTAGGGCAGGCAAAGTATAATAGAACAATGGCTGGCATTCCTCCTAGTGCTGGTGTGTTTAGACTTGACACTGCTAGGACACGCAAGGTAAGAAAAGAGAAGGAAAAGAAGATGGGTTGGTTTAGAAAGAAGTTTAATAATTGGGTTCGTCAAGCTTGGGAAAGCGCACGGGAAGAAGAAGTGTATGCTACAGAAACGGTTCGTGCCCGTGACAGCCTCAGCGGCAAGTCCAGCATTCGTTTCACCATTTATGCAGCACAGGGCGGAAACATCATTGAATATTACAAGCAAGATCGCTATAAAGAACATGATGGTCCTGAACTTGTACTCGTTACGGGTGATCAAACTATTGGTCAGGCAGTTGAACATATTCTTACTATGGAAGCGTTGAAGTCGTAAATGGCTAAAGAGAAACTATCAGCGGACGAAAAGTTTGAGAAGGTTGAGTTTGACCTCTTTGACGCACTTGCGGCTATTGATCGCAAGGACTATTCGTACTATGATAGATTAACTCCCGAACAGCAAAAGAAGTTCGTGCCATTCATGATGATTCATTGGATCAGTGCAGTTAAAGGTAGTAAGGACATTCAATCATACTATCTACAAAGCACTGATTATCATGCCAATAGATATCTGTTCAATGAGAACGTACAAAAGCATCCTAAGCTACAATGGTTGATGTTGTGTGCTGCAAGCCCGGGTATAGGCAAACAGTTTCATCAATGGATTCCGCATATCCGTGAGCGTGTAAGTAAGCTTAAAGAAAGCCCAAAGCACAAAGAAATTAAGGACTATTATAAGAAGGTATATCCCAAATCAAGTGACAGTGATCTTACCCTAATCACTGAGGTATTTGTTGACAGTCACAAGAAAAAGATGTATCTTGCTAATAAGTTCCCCGAATTAAAGTTTGATGAGATTGAGTTGTTAAGTGACCTTATTACAGACGAAGATATCAAAGAGTACGAAGAAGCCTTCGGTAACTAAGACAGAGTTCCAGTGCGAATTCTGTAATAGGTATTTTCAGAAGGAAACAACCATGATGAGCCATCTGTGCGAGACAAAGCGCAGGTGGCAAGACCGCGACATGCCAGGCAATCGTATTGGCTTTCAATCATGGCTTGAGTTCTACAAAAGAAACACTGCCAGCAAGAAGCAAAAGACTTATCAGGACTTTGCTAAGAGCGCATACTACATTGCCTTTGTCAAGTTTGGTCACTATTGCGTTGACATTAAGTGCATTAATGTCAACCGTTATGCTGATTGGCTATTGAAGAACAATGTCAAGATTGATAACTGGTGCAGTGATAGCAACTATGACAAGTTCTTGGTTGATTATCTTAAGCAGGAAGATCCATTGGATGCTATCGCTCGTAGTATTGAAACTACGATTGAACATGCTAAGAATGAAAAGATTAAAAGCAAAGATTATCTGCGATATGGTAACAGAAATCGCATTTGCAGTTTGATCGTTAATGGTAAGATCAGTCCTTGGATGCTCTATCATAGTGAAAGCGGTATTGAATTGCTTGAGAACCTTGACATTACGCAGCAAAAAATGGTTCTTGATTATATCAATCCTGAACAGTGGGCATTGAAGTTTCATCGTAATACCGACGGCGTATCTCAGGTAAAAGAATTGCTCAGTGCCGGAGGATACTAATGCGCTACTTTCATATGGATCAAAAGTTGTTTGATACATGGACTGACAATCTGATCATTAAGTCATATAATTGGCAACAGATTGGTATTTCAAACGATTATTGCAATCAGATTTCAGAACCCGAATATGGACTACGATTGATTGACTGGCAAGATCGTTCGTTTGAAATCATAGATGAACACAAGTATACTGTTTTTCTATTGAGATATCGCTAATGTCTTTGTTTGGTCCATGCACGGTATTAATTTCTGATCCTGAAAATCCTAAGGAAATAGAAGAATGGTGTCGCAACAATGCTAGCTTCTTGAGTGTGGTTGCTACTGATGTGTCGGATGTTAGTTATGATGCAGATGTTATTTACGCTTATACATTTGAGAACGAAGAAGCTACTAATTGGTTTAAGTTGCGTTGGTTATGAGTAATAGACCAGACGATAATTATGACTACGTTAAGCGATGGGATGAAACAAATCCTGGTTGGTATGAAGTAGCACTGCATTTTCATGATCCTAACGAATCCGTAATTAACTATGCAGAAATAACTGAATGGGTAAAAGAGAATATACAGGGATATAAAAAACATACTAGGTATCGGTATATGGGAAATTACTTACGATTTAAGTTTAGATACGAGAGAGATTATATATGGTTCAAACTAACATGGGGTTAAGAGCATCCGACTATATTGACTATGATATTATTGAGGCTGTTCCCGTAGAACAGAAGATTAAAAAGCAAGTTGCAGTTAATGGTGCGTGGGAAGAACGGCAATTTATTCGTATACCTATTCGCAACGCAGACCATCGTGCTAGGGGAACCAGTGAATTAGAAGAATGGTGCTACAAATATTATAAAGAACCTCGCTATCTCGGTCCATGGTTCAAGGTATCAGGCTATATCATTCTTGATGAAAAGACATACACGCATTGGAAATTATGTGAATGATTTAACTGAGGGTGAAGGATATCTGTTCTTTGAGAACGTGATACCTGATGAACTAATTGATGGCATTAATAGCAAACTGGATACGTTATATCCGGTCCGTGCAACCAGTTCAGGTAAACGTTACGAAGAACGGGAGAACATTAGTAAGCTAACCGATATTAGTTATTGGTGGAGCCAAACGGTTATGGATTGGTGGGAAGTCAAACTAATCAATGATTTTCTAATCACTCGTATCAATAAAGAACTTGACAATGCTGTTTGGTATACGAGCGACATTATTACGATTAACGGAAATACTAATCTAGTTAATCCGCACGTAGACACGCCGCACAGGTTCAAACAATGGAATATGGACCCTAGATTACTAGGAGTACAGTGTATTGTGTCATTACAAGATACTACACCTGAAATGGGTGCAACAGGCTTTGTACCCAACAGTCATGAACCTGATTGGGATATTGACTTGTGTTATAACGGGGCATATAACAAATATTTTTGGGACTTCCACGAGCAAAGATACATGCCCAAAGGTTCTGTATTGATGTATAACTGTAGACTATTGCACAGCAGTATGCCCAATTATTTTCCCGAACCTCGCCCTATGCTCTTGCTAAATTACCTAAACGGTGATATAATGGAAGATGTGAAAAAGATAGACAACATTTGGAGTTCTAACACTTAGAATTACATTTATCTCCGTGGTACCTAGTAAAGTTAGGTTTGTCTATTGTTCTTTTACAGTGAGGACATTCTATTCTTTCACGCTTAGAATGTCCTTCCCTCATCTTAGTTTTTTCTTCCTCAGTTCTCAGTATCCCTTTGTTCCAAGTTTGCTTGCCTTTCTTTGCAGCAGAAATGTTAGCTCTCCATTCTGGAGTAAAGTCAGATGATGTTCGGCGGGAGGAAGGATGAATACCTTGCTCTACGAGGTTTAATTGTGCTTTGCGTGATAATTCTGACTTTAGTTGCGGAGATATTTTCATTCTCCCGGCCATCACAAGACACGCAGCCCAATCACCTTGTTGATAATGAATATCGTAATGTTCTTGGATTGATATACATAATAGATTACTAGGATCGTTGTTATTTCTATCACCGTCAATATGATGTATCTCATACGTTCTACCGTCACTATCCTTGGGAATAGGACCGTAATGTTGCTCGTATATTTTGCGGTAGTTCTTGCTGGTGTAAATAGTCATGCTGATGCTCCTGTAAAGCGTTAGAGTAGTTGGGAATCCCCATTCCGCGAACTACACTTTTATTTATCATTTTTTTCTTGACAACAGACAACTTATCCTGTATATTGTAAACTACATTTAGAAAGGTAATATAATTTATGGCCCGCCACATTATGCTGGACATGGAAACGCTTGACACTGCGCCGTCGACCGTTATTCTAACGATTGGTGCAGTTGCGTTTGATCCGAAAGGTATGGGCATGATTGAAACTCTTGATCTTCGTCCTACAATGGAAGAACAAACAGAAATTTATAATCGCACGATTAGTGATGCTACAATGGATTGGTGGGGTCAGCAAAGCCCTGACGCTATTGAAGAAGCTATGGGTGATCGTGATCGTATTAGTTATCGGGAAGCAATGGAAAAGCTTTACAAATTCTGCTGGAACTGTGACAAGGTTTGGGCTAACGGTTCGATCTTTGATATCGCAGTAGCAGAAAGTGCATTCCGTGATCTTGGTATGCAGTTCCCATGGCAGTTTTGGAACATTCGTGATTGCCGAACGATTTATGATCTTGCTGGCGTAAGCCTTAAGGATCCTAAGTATGGTACAAAGACAACTCACAAAGCTGTTGAAGACGCAATTCATCAGGCTCGTGTTATTCAAGATGCATACAAGATTCTGATTAAGGCTGGATTGACTCACATCCGATGAGAATTGACAGTGACATTGACATTGACGTAGGTGATCGTGAACAACTATTAAAGTTGATCGCTCATACGCCTGCGGCAATGCGTAATGTCACTCCTATGCGTAAACATCCTAGTGGTATATATATCACTGATATTCCTTACGATCCAGAAAATGATATGTGTTCGCTAGATTACACGGAAGCAGAAGAACGCGGATACTTTAAACTAGATTTATTGAATGTCCATGTCTATGAAAATGTCAGGGATGAGTTGCATTTAGTCAAGTTGATGCAAGATCCTGATTGGACTATGCTAAAAAATCGTGTTACAGTAGAGCAATTGATTCACCTTAATAACTCGTTCAACATCATGCAACGTATGCCCGAACCAATTGATAGCATTCCTAGACTGGCAATGTTTCTTGCTGTAATGCGTCCTGCTAAAAAACACTTGCAAGGGTTGACATGGAAAGAAGTCGCAAAGACTGTATGGGATAAGGATAGTGATGGCTATAGCTTCAAGAAAAGTCACGCCATTGCTTACGCCCAGCTTGTAGTTGTGCATATGAACCTGTTACAAGAGAAGAATTAAAAATGAAACCATTAGTTAAAGTTGAGAAATCATTTCCGATTACTATTCACATTGCCGGAAGTTATCCCGTAGCAGAAAAGATACTAAAGAAGTATTGTGACGAAGTAGGATTCTGTGTCACTCTCAAGATGGTAGAATACATCTACAAGGGAGGAACTGAACACGGGATACAAGTAGGATTAATTAACTACCCACGCTTCCCTTCAGATCCTGCAACACTGACTGCTAAAGCAATTGAGATTGCTGAACTACTCCGTGAGGGAATGAAACAGGAATCGTTTAGTGTTGAAACTCCTGTTGAAACAATTTGGTATAGCTATAGAAAAGGTGACGTAACCAATGACTGAATATAACTTAGAACTATTGCCTGAAGGCCATCCGCAATTACTTGATACTTCAACTGAATGGGATTTTGAAGTTGACGGCAATCCTGAGGAACTTATCAAGGCAATGTTCAAGTTCATGATTGAAAATGGGGGAGTTGGTCTTGCTGCCCCTCAAGTTGGGATCCAGAAAAGAATCTTTATCATGGGCAACTTTCAAAAACTAGTTGCTTGTATCAATCCAAAGATTGTGTCACTATCCGAAGACAGAATTGTTGATATGGAAGGATGCTTGAGCTTCCCTGACTTGTTCATGAAAGTTAAACGCGCAGGGTCTTGCAATGTGCAGTATCAGACAGTAACCGGTGAGGTTGTTGAGCGTGAATTGACTGGATTAGAAAGCCGTGTGTACTTGCACGAGTTTGATCATTTGTTTGGGGTAACGTTTGACCAACGAGTAGGTGACTTGACTTACAAGATGGCTAAGGATAAAAGAAAGAAAGAACTAAAGAAGAAAGCTAGAAAGAACTAAACTATGTCAACATTTGATACGAGTACTAACTATACATTAGCCGGTGTTGCCGATCATGTTACTGGTAAAAAGGTAATGTCCATTATGGAAAAATATCTTAATCAGCAAATGTCAGAAGAAATGCTAGATAATATTATTCAAGATATCAAACTTGAGTTTGGAGAAGATCATCCGGCGAAAGTAAATCTAGATGATGAAACTAATGACATTCAAATCATTGTCAAGGATAGCAATGGCAGATATATTAAGTGTTCTTCACTTACACTTTTCCCTAATCGGGATTAAGGCATTCTTTTTACAAGTGTAATACTTCTACGCTTTGCTCTTTTCTTAGTGAAGTCTGTCATACTAACGACGGGTCCGTGAACTATATCTAACCCTTTGTTGTTGAATGTTTTGATGAATGGCTTAAAGATAATCCATTCTTCTTTCAAAAAAATATTGATGGGAATTGATCTATTTGATTCCCACCACCAAATATCACCTAATTCTAAGAACTTAGCCCTAAGTTCGGGCTGCACTATCGCTCCATAGTCATACATTGTAGTAACAGTATCGTCTCTGTTTTGGATAATACCCACGTAATCTTGGTTACTATATGTACATATAGTAATGAACGGGTGGTTTTCGCTTAGTCTTTTGAAAAATTCTTCATTCATAATTCTAATCTATTTACACCGTTTTACCCAAACTATTTATTTTAGTAATAAATACTTGACAAGGAGAAAGATTTGTGTACGCCACCTCAGTTTTTGTATATGTCCAAAGACAAATCGTAGTACTCCTAACAGGAAACTCACCGAGAAAATATATGCCACAATATGCTAAACCACTAACTCTACATAAGGGTGTTGACAACAGAATTCAATTTCAGTTCTTGAATCAGGAACAGAAGCCCGTAGATATTACTGGAAAAAGCATTACTTGTAGAATCTTGAATTATGATGGCACTGAGATCCTAGTTTCAAAAGCACTTGATTTAGATTATGCCTTAACCGGAATTGCGTCTTTAAGATTAAATGCAGCAGAAATTGAAGACATTCCTGCACAAAAAGCATTTTACTCGTTAGAAATTCCTGAGGGCGCATTTGACTTTCCAGTATTCGTTGATCAGAATGCAGGGGCAAGAGGAGACATGAATATTGTCAACTCAATCCTTCCTTCCTTTGTTCCTTCTTCGGTTATTACAATTCCAACAGGACAGCCCTTCCCCAATATTAGCAATAGCTCAGGCAACACCAACGTTGTTTACTACACTAGTGTAATCAACACAGAAGATAATCCAGTATTGACTATTCAAACAAAGTATGATGAATATTATGGCAACATAACTATTCAGGGTTCTACTATTGTTGATGGTGACTGGTATGATATTCTCAATGACACGGACTTGGCCAATGTAACTGAGACTAGAGGTTATACTATTCATGGCTACCATCCTTATGTTAAAGTAGCATTTACTAGCAATTCGGGCGCGGTAACCAATATTCTTGCACGTTAACTCTTATTATGTTACAATCAGTTTGTGTTTGATATACTGACCATCATACCTGGTAGAAAGAAAACAACTGCAAAGGGCTGGGTAAGCTTCAATGCGGTCTGCTGCCATAATCGCGGTCACAAACCCGACAGACGTATGCGCGGCGGCATCAAGTTTGACGAAGATGACAACTGGTCCTATCACTGCTTTAACTGCGATTTCAAATGCAGATTCACATTGGGTAAGTCACTCAGTAAAAATCTACGTCTACTGTTAGGGTATTGTGGAGTATCAGACGAATTAATTACAAAATACAACTTTGAGAGCTTGCAGCAAAAGGATTTGATTGACTACGTTAAAGTCAAGCGCAAGAAACTTAAAGTTGTATTTAAGGAAACTGAACTTCCCGAAAATGCTATATTGATTGATGAGAATAATATAGAGCATAAAAAGTTTGCAGACTACATTCATGATAGAGGATTATCTGTAAAAGATTATCCCTTCATGATTACGCCTGACGAAGAAGGAAGAAATAGCAACAGAATTATTATTCCATATACTATGGATGGTAAGATCGTAGGTCATATCAGCAGATATCTAGACAATCGCATCCCTAAGTATATCAAGGAGCAGCAGCTAGGATATGTATTTGGCTTAGATTTACAAAAGCCCGAATATGAAGTGTGTATTGTCGTTGAAGGTATTTTTGACGCACTGAGTATCAATGGATGTGCATTGACACACGACACTATCAGCGATGAGCAAGCAGAATTATTGCGTAGACTAAATCGTAAAATTATAGTTGTTCCCGACTTAGATAAGACAGGGATGCAGGTATGCGACAGAGCATTAGAATTAGGATTTCACGTATCTATTCCAAACTGGAGTGAGGAAATAAAGGATACCAATGATGCTATAAGAAAGTACGGGAAAGTCCCTACACTACTAAGTATCTTACAATCAGCTACTAACAGTAAAATCAAATTGGAAATGATGAGGAAGAAAATTGCTAAAAGAATATAATACTGATGTTCAGGAACTCTTTTTACGAATGATGGTTACTAACGCTGAGTTGTATACTCGTGTTATGAACATCATGAATCCTCAAAACTTTGATCGTAGATTACGTCCAGTTGCAGAATTCATTGTGGAGCACACTACTAAGTACTCCATCATGCCTGACCCTACGCAAATCAAGGCAACTACTAGCGAAACGATTGATCATATCCCTGAACTTGATCAGGGACACTATGATTGGTTTCTAGAAGAATTTGAAGCATTCACTAAGCGTCAGGAACTTGAACGTGCTATTCTCAAGGCAGCAGACTTGCTTGAGAAGGGCGAGTTTGATCCGGTTGAAAAGCTAGTCAAGGACGCAGTGCAAATCAGTTTGCAGCGTGATATGGGTACAGATTATTTTGCTGATCCTCAAGAACGATTGAACAAGTACTTCAATCAGGGTGGTCAGGTGTCTACTGGCTGGCCCCAGCTTGACAGACTTATGTATGGTGGTATGAGTCGTGGTGAACTTAACATCTTCGCCGGCGGCTCTGGTTCTGGTAAGTCTCTTGTTATGATGAACATCGCACTTAACTGGCTTGCACAGGGTCTAAGTGGTGTTTATGTGACCCTTGAACTTTCAGAAGAATTGACTTCGCTTCGTACTGACGCCATGCTTACTAGTATGAGTACGAAGGATATTCGTAAGAATATGGAAGACACTGCATTGCGTGTTAAGATGAACGGCAAGAAGATGGGGCAGTATCGTGTTAAGGCATTGCCTGCACAAAGCAACGTCAACGCTATTCGTGCATATATCAAGGAAGTGCAGATTCAGACAGGCATCAAGATTGACTTTGTTATGATTGACTATCTTGATCTTGTTATGCCTGTCAGTGTCAAGGTCAATCCAAATGACCAGTTCATTAAAGACAAGTATGTGTCGGAAGAACTTCGCAATCTAGCGAAGGAGCTTGGCATTCTTATGATCACAGCCTCGCAGTTGAATCGTTCGGCTGTTGAAGAAATTGAGTTTGATCACAGTCACATTGCAGGTGGTATCTCTAAGATCAATACTGCGGACTATGTGTTTGGTATCTTCACTTCACGTTCTATGCGTGAGCGAGGCAAGTATCAAATTCAGTGTATGAAATCTCGTAGTTCTACTGGTGTTGGTCAAAAGATTGACTTGGAATATAATATTGATACTATGCGTATTACTGATGAGGATCCAGAAGAAGGCAGGACTCATACGCAGACTCCAGCACAATTAATGAATCAAATCAAAACTACGAGTTCAGTAAGCGAAACTGTTAACAACCTACCTACTACAGAATCAAAAGTCATATCAAATACTGAAGGGGCAAAACTAAAATCACTGTTAAATTCTCTCAAGAAAAACTAAAGATTGACTAAATACAATATAGGAATCTTTACTATTATGCAAAAGAAAACAAAAAGCCTTCTTGAGGAATTACAGTCTTTTGGTGACACTAGGGATATGAATCATATCATTGAATCCCGTGCATCCAACATTATTACTAGTGCTATCAATTTAATTGAGTTGATGCAAAAGCAATATTCTTCCGAAAAGGCTGAACTTCTTGAAAAGAAGCTTTTGAGTGCAATCAAAAGTAAGGATCAGGCAAGATTCACTAAGACCTTGAGGAAGAAAAATGAAAATTAATGAAATCAATCAACCCAAGAATCTTAACGAGGGCACATTTATGGATCTATTATTGGGTCCAGAATTAGCAGGTAAATATAAAAAGACAGATCGCCACGCAGAAGCCGAGCGTCTTTTCCTGGATGACTTCATTGATGATGCAACAGTTTCATTGAATAATGGAATAAAGTCTGGTTTGGTTGATCCTAAACTAACAACTTCTACTACTGGCGCAGCGCCAGCAGAGCCGGTTGATCCTAGCTCAATTAAACCAACGGCCCCGGGCAAACCAGCCACTGGAGCAAGTGGTGCAGCCGCATATAAAGCACAACAACAGACCTCACAGAATATTAATAATTATGTCAGAGGCGCGGCGCAAGCTATCAATAAAACTACTGACAAAAATCAAAAAATTGCTTTAGCAAAAGAACTAGTCAATACAATGGCTGACCGTCAGGGTACTCCCGAATGGAATAATGCAGTAGCAACAGTGCAGCAAATTATTAGAAGAAGCGGACTGGATTCAAGCTTTGCTAATGCCGCAATAAACAATCTAAAGACCGGAAAAACAATGTCAGAAGCATGGAGAATTTATTTTGCCAACATGCTTTTAGAATCTGTAGGAATCACTTGGGAGCAAATTGGCCTATGTGTTCTTAAAGAAGGGACAGACTATTACGTTGCTGATAAAAAATATGCAAAATTAAATTACATATTTGAAAGCATTGTAGAAACAGACGGCGCACAAAGCATATCTGATTATATGACAGATTGGTTTGATCTTTATATGCAGGGTGTAGATTGGAGAAGAAAGCAAAGCATAGTCATGCCTGCTATTAAAGACGTAGAAAAAACATATAAGACTGATTCAGGAAAAGCAGCACTAGAAAAATTAGGACGCTTAGCATTCGCATTATCAGGTCCTGCAGGACAACCACCAGCCGGCGCCAAAGACATTAAACCAGCAGCTCCTGCTGCGCCTGCTGCCCCAAACAAAAGATTAAACCCAGATCAATTAGCCGCAGATTTAGCATCGCTTAAGCCAAAAGAGCGTGAAGAAGTACTCAATAAAGTTAAGGCTGCTACTAAATGAGTGATATAAGATCATTACTAAACAAGCTTGAAGAAATCAACACAGTTATTGTGGAAGCTAAAGGTCACTTAGACCACCCAGAAGATTTGGTATTTTTAGATGATGAAGCTGGCGCAAGACGAGCTATTCAAGCTATCGTTCAAACAGTTGAAAATCCACAAACAGTTACTATTAAATGGGATGGTTATCCTGCATTAATTTTTGGTAGAGGACCTGACGGTAACTTTACTATAATGGATAAGCACATGTTCAATAAAAAAGATGGCTCTGGTAGACAAGTATTCAGTCCCAAAGCATTTGTTGAATATGATAAAGCTAGAGGTGTTGACCGCGGCGAATTGTATAATCTAATTAACACAATTTGGCCTGGTCTAGAAGCAGAAGATAGAGGCTCTAACGGCTATTATTGGGGCGATCTTCTATTCAGCAGACCATTAGAGGATGAAAATGGGGTATTCAAGTTTAGAGCCAATCCAAATGGTATTGCATATACTGTTGACACCGACAGTGACGTAGGTAAACTGTTAGCTGATAAAGTAGCCGGTATCGCTGTTCACCAGTTTATTCCTGCTAATGCAGCTAGTACAGATGATGCTACACCATTGAATGGTACTATTGGTAATCTACAGAACACGAGCAACGTTGCTATTGTTCCTAGTAAGATGCCAATCACTCCGAGGTTGAAGCTTCCCAAACGTCTAGTAAACATCGCTGAACGTGAGTTAAATCAATATGGCCCAGCTATCAGTGATTTGATGAACACTGCTCCACAAGCAAGGAACACATTCAACCAGTTGTTCACAACATACATCAATAAGAAAATTGTATCAGGCAATCTTTCTAATCTTATCAGAGGATTCATGGAGCACGTTGAAAGTCGCCCTATGAGTGATAAGATGAAGGCTAAGATCAACGAACACTTACAAGAAAATAAGGAAGGACTATTGGGTGCATTCAAGGTCTGGATTGCTATTTACAATCTTAAGATGGCAGTAGTAGAGCAACTTAACAAGGCAGCAGAGAATAGTCCTGTTAAGGGCTATCTGCAAGATGGCACACAGACCCAAGAAGGCTTCGTGAGTCAGGGCTTAAAGTTTGTAGATAGAATGGGCTTTTCACGACAAAATCTTGCAGGCCGCTAACCCAAAACCGGTGTTTTTTTCGTTCAGGCATAAATAATAGTATGAGCTTCGGCTCACATTTATATAAGGAAAACGAAAATGGCACAATTTACTCGCGTCAACGGTGACTTCCAGCAAGTTCTACACTTGGATGCACCAGCATACACCAACGAAGGTTCAACCTCAGCAATTGATTCTGCTGTAACTGTACAGCCTCAGGGTCCAAAGCTTGAGTTCTTCACCATCACTGGTAATGGTTCACAGGTAGCTGACAACATCAATGCAGTATTCCAAACTGTTCAGCAGCTTGCAACTGTATACATGTACGAATACACCAACGCAACTGATGACACTCTAGCTGTTGCTGTATATCCAGTTGGTGCATGGACAACCACTACACTTGACAACGCTTTGTCAAATGCATGGACTTCAGCAAACGTTGCTGTAACTGCAACTGCAACTTTCACTAACTAATAGTTAGTAAAACTAATCTACGAAGGCCCGGGGATATTATTGTCTCCGGGCTTTTTATTATCTAAATACATATATGTCACATCGTATATGTTGTTATACACTTTTTGATATTACCCAAACTGGCGTCCTAAATAGGTCAAAGCCACAAGAAGCCGATGTGCAAGATTGGATTTTAAAAAGAAATACACAATGCAACTTCGATACGATACTACAAGTCATATCATTACGCTCTCAACCTGACATTACAAAGGCGCCAGCAAAGTTTCAACTTAAAGAAACAGACTTAGATAAGTTTGGATTTTTGTTTAATATAGATGACACCACTACACAATATTATTGGAAGTTTGAATTTGAAGTGCATCACTCAAGCGTTTTTGAAAATGGTATAGTTACGTTTGGTGCACTTTATAAAGATTGTGAGGGTGTTCCTATGATACTTTGTCCGAATCAGATTAATGGCATCACTCCTTTTCTTGATATAACAGATGAGTTAAGAAACATCTACTTTGAGGCTTTATGATTAACCTAAAGATATCCAAACTAGCTAAATTCTTTGATCAAGAGCTTGAAGATGCAAAGAAAATCTTGATAGTCTCTAATAATGGGGTATATGAACTATTTGGTAGATTCATGATTGAACCAAAGAAGTCATACTTTTTAGTAACTGATTTCAAAACAAAAGAGGCAGTAGAGTTTTCGTCATTAAAGTATGCTATGGCTTGGTGTATTTTACTTGACAGCAACAAATATGTTGATTCTCGTAGGCTTCACTCATTAGACCTAAAGCTTTGCAGCTTATACACCGATATTGCAGTACATCGTAAACTATTAAAAGCAGCAAATGATTCTGATGCCAAGCTTCTATACAAAATAAAGCTACAGGAAGACTCGTTCAAAAGAAGAACAGTGATCAAAGAGATTGATACTTACATAAATAATTCAAAGACATTGCAGGGCAGAAAGTTCAATACCAAGAAAGAACATAAATTTAAATACCTGTGATAAATACTATATCAACACGGAAGACTAACCTATGAAACTTACTGATTTAGATACTGCAAACGCCCCTGTAAAGGCACTAAAAGAAAACTTTGCTATGGACTTTGATGTGTCAAGCCTAGACAAGCCAAAGACCGCTGCTATGCTCAACAAGGTAAAGAAGCTTATCGGCGAATCAAAGCGTTCACCTGAGTTCCACAAGGCTCAGCATAACCCTGCTTACTTGAAGCTTGTGTTTATGGAACAGGCCCTATCTCAGCATATGAAGGTTGCTAAGGCCCCTCGTATCGTTGTTGAGAACGAAGAAGTTGAAAAGTCACAGGTTATCCTTGCTGCACAGGACATGATTGACACTGTGCAGAAGATGTACGAAGATGTTAATGACATGCTCGTTAAGGAACTTCCAGCACTTGTTGACTCAATCCAGAGCGAAATCGGCGCAAACGAAAGCGACTCGTTCAACCAAGCAGCTAATCAAGCACTAACCACATTGAATGCTTCACTTCAAGAAGCACAGACTGCACTTAAGGGTGCATTGGGTGGATTAACTGGTCAGGGTGCAGGCGATGCATTTGCAGCAGGTGCACCTGAAATGGATGCAGATATGGGTGCAGAAATGGGTGCTGATCTAGGTGCTGATGACGAAGCAGCATTGAATGCTCCTGAAGGCGATCTTGATCTTCCTCCTGTTCCTGATATGGACGATGAAGAAGAAGCACCTCTTGCGGCAGCAGGTCGTGCAAAAAGATAATGTTTCTGTTTGAGCTTGATCAAGGTGATGCTCTTGTAGCAAAGATCGTTGCCTTGACCAGTCAATTAAAGCAAGATTTAGAAGACGGAGAGATCGGTACCGATTACACCGTTGATCAATTATTGGACTACTTCCAAAAGTATGATGTTATATTAGATGTTAACGATCTATATAACATGATCAAAGTTCCCCCACTCAAAACTGTAATTAAGAATATTCAGGGCGATAAAGTAGTATTTGTGGGTCAAGAAGAATCCAGCCCCAACTATGATGCTCCTGAGAGCGACGACAAGAAAACTGTTGCTCAAATGGCCAAAAGAGCTATGAAAACTTAACCATAACTGTTGCTTTTGTATAGCATATCGTGTAACATAAAAAATAATGAAAAAAGAAATAACGATTTCTCACTTAGTGGTTAACGGGTGTAGTTTTACCTATTGTGAGGGATTGGACAGTCCTGCCACACAAGGATGGCCTGCTTTACTCGCACAAAAGTTAGGCGTTCCAGTTGTAAACATTGCTTTAGGTGGAACTAGTAACTTTAGAATCTATCGCAAATCTGTGGATTATTTCTTTAAGGACACGGGTAGCAATCCATTTTATATTATAGGCATGACTTCATGCACTCGCTTAGAGCAATATCTAAGAAAGCGTAATGATTACGTTGCTCTCAATTTAATCGGTAAACCCCCTAGTCAATTTTGGGAAGCACAATTATTGAGTCTGTTGCGAAATAATTCAGATCCTCTTATATTAGCAAAGCAAAAATTAGATATTTGGTTATCTATAATCAATCTGTTTAAAGCAAATAACATCAATTATCTTACAGTTGATATGCTTGCCAATGGCCAAGATATTGATAATGAGCTTAATCAATTACATCCAAAATTGTTTGACTATACGATGAATGATTATAATCATGTCAAGGACTATTTGGACTTTAACGGGACTTTAGGTAAGTTGCCTTGTGGACATGATGATGCAGTTGCACAAGTATCAATTGCTGAATATCTATACAACCAATTAACTGATAGGTATAACGTTACAGTTGAACCATCTGAATACCTAAAAATTAAAGACTTCTACACACAATCAGAACAAACATGGGCCCGCAATTTGGGCCGCGGAGACTGGATATTATAATGTTAACAGCAAAATTCCCCTACGCTGAAATGAAGCGTGAAACAACTACTGAAGGACGTAAGTATGTCGCCCCTGACGGCGAGAAACTTCCAAGTGTCACTACGATTCTTGACGCAACCAAACCACTAGAAGCAAAGAAAGCATTGATTGAATGGCGTCGCAGAGTGGGCGAACAAAAAGCTAAAGAAATTACAGCCGAAGCAGCCGGAAGAGGCACCAGAATGCATAAGTATCTTGAGAACTATGTTCTTAAAGGAGAAACTGGTGAGCCCGGAAGCAATCCGTATAGCAAGCAATCACATACGATGGCGCATACAATCATATCTCAAGGCTTATCCAACTGCCCCGAGTTCTGGGGTACGGAAGTATCTCTATATTTTCCTAAAGTTTATGCTGGGACCACGGACTTAGTTGGCATGCATGGTAGCGACGAAGCTATCATGGACCACAAGCAGACTAACAAACCCAAGAAGCGTGAATGGATTGAGGACTATTTCTTGCAGCTAACAGCATATGCAAACGCTCACAATGAAGTCTATGGCACTAAGATTCGCAAGGGTGTAATCTTTATGTGCAGTGCCGACAATCAATATCAAGAGTTTATCGTAGAAGGTAATGAGTTTGATACTTGGTCAGACCGTTGGTGGAAGCGAGTAGAGGAATACTACACCAAGTTCCTCTAACCAAGCATAAATAAGTGTATTCAGTAGGTAAAGAATACACTTATGGCAATTATCCAAATTTCAAAGATTCAGCAACGTTCCGGTAATCTAGTTGACTTACCTCAACTAGACGAAGCAGAGTTTGGTTGGGCAAGTGACGCTAAGCGTCTCTTTATCGGTAAAACCACCCCCAACGAAAATATTGAAGTATTGACTTCATACTCTCAGATTAATTACAGCCAACTCAATGGTTCGGTTGGTAATTTAAATATCAGTAACGTTACGGTTGCTGATGGGCAAGTCTTAACATTTGACGGAAACAATTGGGTCAATCGCGGCGGCGATGCCGGCGGCTTGATCACATTAGGCGATGCATCTAATGTGAAGATTACGGGCGGCGCAATCGGTTATGTTCTTGAGACTGATGGTTTGGGTAATTTGTCTTGGACACCTAAATCAACTGTTATCGCTTTTATTCAGAACGTTACTACTGCTAATCCAGCTGTAGTCACTACCACGCAGGACAACTTCTTTACTGACGGCGCAGAAATCACAATCACAAATGCAGCAGGAATGACTGACCTAAATGGTAATACTTATTATGCTAATGTATTAACGTCTAATACTTTCTCACTGTACAGTGATCCTAGCTTAACTACCCCGGTAAATTCTATTGCATTTACTAATAACACATATTCTTATACTACTGCAACTTCCACATCTGCGTCAACTAATAGAGTTACAATAGGTAACTCAGCAGTATTCAATCTAAACCAAGAAGTTCTTTTCTTGGGAGATTTGAGTACTAGTGGACTAGAAAATAATGTTTCATACTACATTAAAGCTAAGCCTAGCGGAACAACGATTACTGTATCAGAAGAATTATTAGCAAATGGTGTAGCAGGTAACATTAAAGTGCTAGCTACGGCTACGTTGACCGGAGCTAATGTATATGCTACCGGAGGCCGCGCAATTGCATCCGTATCATCGGGCGGAGGCGGCAGCGGTGCAGCAGGTTCAAACACTACAGTACAATTTAACAACAGTAATTTGTTAGATGGCGATGCCGACTTTACTTGGAACTTTGGAGCAAGTCCTAAGGTACTAGGCATTGTAGGCAATGCTAACGTTGGAAACTTGAATGCGTCAGGTATTGTAACTTCAACTCAGATGATATCAAACATTGCTACTGGCACAGCACCACTAACAGTCACTTCTACTACTCGTGTAGCAAACTTAAATGTTTCATATGCCAACGTGTCTGATTTTGGAGTAGTAACTGCCCAAACTACAGGAACTTTCTTCCCAGTATTTGTGAATAGTAGTTCTACTGGAAACAGAGCATTAGCTGCCAACGCAAACTTATCTTTTAATGCTGCAACTGGTGCGCTATCAGCAACACTATTAGCCGGCACACTCACTACAGCAGCACAACCTAATATTACTAGTGTTGGTACGTTAACTACACTTGCTGTTTCAGGTACTACTGGTGTAGTGTCTACAGATTCCTCAGCCGCTGCTTCAATTACTAAGATAATAAGAGCGGTAAATGGTACTCAGGATATTGCACTTATTCCTAGAGCGGGTGCCGGATCATACAATACCTTGACCGCAGCAGACGATACATTAATTACTTTTGGCAACTCGTCTGCTATAGGAAATGCAAACTTAACTATTGCTCCTTGGGCAAGCGGAAACACTGGTATTAGAATACAATCAGTATCAAATACTGCTACTATTTTCTTAAACGCTACTAACACCAATGTCAGTGCGGCTTTAAACGTAGCCGGTACAATAACTGCCCCTGCATTTACTGCTAATACAGGTGTGTTTACGGGCAATGGTAGTGGTCTATCTGCGTTGAATGCAAGTAATATTTCAACAGGAACTCTTGCTCAAGCAAGACTAGCGAATGCAAGTGTAACTTTAGGTAGCACGGCGTTGACGTTAGGTTCTACCGTTACAACTGTTGATGGCCTATCTAGTGTCACTTCTACTACATTCGTTGGTTCACTGTCAGGCGCTGCAACAACTGCTGGTACAGTAACAACAGCAGCACAGCCAAACATCACAAGCGTTGGTACATTAACATCATTGGGTGTTAGTGGTAATATCACTGCTGCAAACATTACTGCAAATACTGGTGTATTCACTGGTAATGGTAGTGGCTTGAGTGCAATTGCCGGCGCAAATGTTACCGGTACAGTAAGCTCAGCAACTACCGCAGGCACAGTAACAACGGCAGCACAGCCTAACATTACCTCAACCGGTACGCTATCAAGTCTTACTGTATCAGGTAAAACTAGTATGACTTCTACTAGCAATGCACTTGAAATAGGAGGTTATACTCAAATTGGTGGCGCAAGTAGTGCAGTGGGTATCAGATTTACCGGCGGCGGCACATTATATGGTTTGGCCCTGCAGCCAACAGTTGACGTTACTAACCTAATGACGTTCTTCAATGCTGCAAGCACCCCGGTTGGCTCCATCACACAAACAGCAAGTAATGTTACTTTCAATGGATTGGTTGCGGGCGCTAATGTAACGGGTACTGTATCAAGTGCCACTAGTGCAACTACTGCCGGTACTGTGACAACAGCAGCCCAACCTAATATCACGAGTGTTGGTACACTCACCTCATTAAATGTAAGCGGCGCGCTAACTACAACGAACATCACTGCTGGTGCAAACACTACAGCCGGCACAATTACAGGTAACTGGACACTGACTAGTGGTTCCAGACTGCAAGCTACCTACGCTGACCTTGCAGAATACTATGAAGCCGATGACATTTATACTCCGGGTACCGTATTAATGTTCGGGGGCGAAAAGGAAGTCTCTCTAGCAGAAGACGAAACTAACAGAGTAGCCGGTGTCGTATCTACCAACCCAGCCTATGTAATGAACTCTACATGTCCAGGATTATTAACTGCAATTGCGCTACAGGGTCGTGTACCATGTAAAGTTCGCGGAAAGATTACTAAGGGTGATATGCTTGTTTCAGCCGGCGGTGGCTTCGCAAAATCAAATATGTCCCCGTCAATCGGTACAGTTATTGGTAAAGCATTACAAGACTTTGATGGTCATGAGGGCATAATTGAGGTCGCAGTAGGTAGACTATAATGGCAACTATTACTATCACCGTTCAAAGCTTATTGAACGCGGGACAGTTTGATGAGTATACAGTCAGTGATGGTATTACCGTTGCCACATTAAAATCTACCATTGACACTGCGACCGGTACTGATTCAACTTGGTATAATGTCAATTTTAATGAAGAAGTGTTAGATGATGCCAACACTCTTGTTAGTTATAATATCATAGATGGTTCTGTTTTAGGCACTGGTAATTTAATAGGCAGACTCCCTACATTACAGGACAGACAACTTGCTAAATTAGATTTGGCAACACTAGACAGAACACAAGATGGCAATCCATATAATGTTTACGATATTACAGAATTGCCCTCACAGTATATAGGAAACGTTTCTACTCCTAACCCACACCCATTGGGACTACTTGAAGGTAGACCCTGGGCTCCTTAATTTTTCGCAATAAAGATAAATACATTACACGTTCTCAACAAGTGAGAACGTTTATGCAGAACCCACTGCGTAGCGGCTAGAACCCGCAACTATAAGGAGAAAACAAATGGGTCGTCCACTAAAGATTGCCAAAGCACAGGCAGTCATCACAATCACAAACACAACCAACTCTACTGATTTAGTTACAACCAATGCAAACTTCACTAATCTTGGTATTATTGCAGGTATGCCCTTCGTAACTGCAACTAACATCGGTGGCCTAGTAGCTGGTACATTGTACTGGATTCTTAAGGTAGTGAACGCTGGCAACAACAGCACATTCACTGTTTCTGAAACTCCACTTAATGCTAACCCAACCAGTACTCCAAAAGACTTGTCAACCGCATCAGGCACAGTTTCAACAACTGTTGCTCCTGTTGATATGTATTTCAACAATCCACTTGGTCCACAATGGCCAGCAACAAACGCAAACACTTACTCAGTAGTTGGTGGTAACACTGCACTATTCGGTAAGCAAGTACTTTGCAATGTTGCTATTGGTCAGAATGGAGAAGGTACTCTATATGCATCTGATTCAAGCAACGTAGTAGGTGGCTTAGGTACTGACTTAGGCAACGTTGCAGCAGGTTCAGTAATTCAGTATGTTGCTGCTAACGGTCAACCAGTAACCCTAGGTTATGTTGACACTGCAACCGGTCTTGCAAACATTGAAATTTCAAATGCAACCGCAACTGGCAACTTCTTGACTACTGTAGGAAACGCACAGACATTGACTGCAAATCTTCCAGTCGTGCTAACTGCTGATATCGGTGGCTTAAGTGCCGGAACTACTTACTTTGTTAAGGCAATTCCTAACGCATCTGCATTCACCGTGTCATTGGCACCAGGCGGAGCAAATGTTGGATTGTCTAACGAAGATGCAGAATCATATGCACTTCAGGATACTACACTTCTCGTAAATGATGCAAGTGCAAATCTTTCTGGAGCAGCATATATCTATGCAACCCCGGAAGCAGGTTACATTGTTCGTCAAAAGGGCAAGCAAAAGTATCTCGTTACAGGAACAACCACTGGTCTAACCGGTGCTTGCTTCACTGCTAACGTTGCTAATGCTGCATTGACTCCAAACACAATGACAATCACTGCAACTTATGCTAACAGTGCAACTGTTAAGGTTCAGAGCTTGAGCGATCACACTGCTGAATTGTTCACTGCAACCTCAGGTCCAGTTGCAACAGGTAACATTGTATTGCAGAATGCTAACCCGGCATTCTCAACCTTCAATGCTGCCGCTGCTGCAAACGTAGCAAATGCACAGCCTTACCCAATTGTACAAATTGGCAACGCATAAGGAATAAACGATGGCTCAGACTAGTACGGTTCAAAAACTTAAGCAGACTGAGACCGAAATTGCGGTCCTTCAGGTTCAGTATACTCATTTAAACGAAAAAGTAGATGATTTAAAAGCTGACCTGAAGGACTTCCGCGATCACATTGACACTCATATGGCAAACATTAACACCGCCATTGAAAATGCTAAAACTCATTTTGAAGAAACACTCACCACTTTACAAGAAGAAAACAAAACTCAGCACGGTGAACTTGAAAAGAAAGTAACTGCTCTAGAAAAGTGGCGCTGGATGATGATGGGTGCAGGCATTTTAGCAGGCGCATTGGGCTGGCCTGTTATATCCAAAATGCTTGGTATGTAATCAAGTAAGACTATTCAACTTTTCAATTACAATATCAATATTCACTGTAGAAAACAATCCGGGGTGTAATGGCTTTGGATATTGCCCTGAGCGCACCCAAGCATACCCGCAGTGTTCGTTATTCAGTATAGGAATGAATTCATTTTCTACCTGACAGAAGAACGTATGATATGTGAAGCTACCATTTGTGAACTTTTGTATAGGAATTAGTTTCATTCCAGGATCAATAAAACCCATTTCTTCCATACATTCTCGTTTGACACCATCTGCTAATGTCTCATCAACTTCAATACCTCCTCCAGGAATGCTCCATGTAGGGTTCTGCTTGTCGGTACGTAGTAAATATAAAAAGCTGTTAGTTGATTGACTGTAGAAGAATACGCCGGCTGCTTGTTTTGTCATATTAAATTACAATACTATAGTCGCCTTCATTGTACCAGCCTTCATACGATTTGACCCACATGCCTTCTTGCGGTACATATCTATATTGTATGCTTGTAGTTAGATTAGTCACAAACTCTACTGTAGTGGCTTCTTCTGCGGAAAACACTACTTCCCACTCTCCGCTAGTTGAATTGTATTCAATAATATCATTGGCTTGAGCAACTAAATTGCCCCACGCAGTAGTTTCGTCGCCCTCAAACCCAATATCTTCAACTATTAAATATCTAACATTTGGCCACGGCCCCGGCAATCCAGCATTAGGACCGGTCAACTGGGGATTAATAATAGCATTGATTGGATCAAGCGTATTTTGCGGTAGAGTATCTGGGTCAATATTATAGATTAAGAATCTATCATCAACTGGATTAGGAACAATTGTGCCTACAATATCATCTTCCATATATGGATTTTGTAACCATATTTGACTAATACCGGGTTTAATTGCCCCATAGACGTTTAACAAACTTGTCCAATATAAATCTGTATTTGGATTTACCGGTTGCTCTAATGAACTATTAGGCGGGTAAAATGCAGTGGCTTGAGGCAATAATTGTAATTGATTGCCTAACAGCAATACTTTGTATCCATATGGACTAATCTTTTGTCTAGTACCCAATAATAAATCTTCATCTTGAATATCGTCCAGCGCAGATCCTTTGAAAATACTAGCAATGACTTTGTGGATGACTCCCATCTTCTTGAGCTTACTGGCAGTAGTTAGCCATATGGGCATGTAGAACTTCCAAGTTAGTATGTCTATTGGATTTCCAGTGCCTTGTGGGATTTGTCTACTAGTAAAAGTTAATCCGTCTTGGAATACTGCACTCAGAGAAGTCCAGTCAACAAAGTTATCAGTACTTTGAAGTTCTAATGCTGGGTTGAATAATGTTCCCAACTGTTCAATAATTTCTAACTTCTGTTGATAATTTGTAGTCCAAAAATCAACAGTAATACGCAACGTATATGGAACTGGCATCAATCTTTCAACTGTAAATGCTTGACCTTGCGTAGTTTCATAACTCTGAGTTTCGGGATTATATGCTCGTTGTCTAACATTTACTTTATCAACAAACGTAGGCTCTTGCGTCCACTTTTGATTATACTCTAGTCCGCTGATATAATATGTAATCAACGGAGCACTTGGTAAATTGCTTGCCGAGTTATTAGCAATAATCGTTGATGCTTGTCTAGAGCTATCTCCATACATAATTGGCACACGAACAAGAATATCATTTCCGTTTGGATCCTTGCCCTTAGTAACATACCAGTTACTAAAGATTTTAGCAAACTGAATTAAGAACCTTCTTATCTGATTGTCGTAAAAATACTGTGCCATCTATTATACTTCCGGGGGTATTGGGTCAAGAGCAGGCCGCAACACAGACGACAGTGGTTGTGCTTCGGGTACAACTTCTCCCGCATTATTTAGATAGATTTCGCCCTGGTTGTTAATAAAGCCTGACAACAATGAAGTGTCTTCCGCAGTAAATCCAGTATCAGTTCTTACATTTTCACTTATACGAATCCATAATTTACCGTCCCAACGATATAATAACTGCGGCATATAGTCAATGCGTAAGAAATAGTCACCCACTTGTGGATTCTGTGGGAAACTTATTCCAGCTCCGACGGGGAATCCATTTGGTGCAGTACCGTCACCGGTCATGTATCCTGCACTATAACCGAACGTTCTAGGACTTGACCTAGTGATATATTGGAATCTAGGATCGCAGTCTGCACGATAATCCATCTGCTGAGTGATATCACCTGTAAAGCCAGGCTGCGTCGGGTCTTGGTCAGCCGTTGAGTAAGTGTTATCAGCAGTACCATATGGACCAGTAATAATTCCTAATGATTGCACTGCTAATGACTTAGTAGTTTCTACTGATCCGGATCCGCTTTCGGTGCGAACAGGAGCTTCTTCTACCATATTCAAGCTAGCTTGAACAAACTTGTCTAGCTTGTCCTCTATATCCATGTCAGCAGTCATATCCCAAATGCTAGTTAATACTTCTTTTTTAATCTTTATACCAACACTAGGATTCTTATATTTTTGACTACGCATAAACACCACAGTTCCTTCTACTGGAATTGCAGTTCCGGTATTGCTTGAAGTGATAACATCAACAGGCGGGGCAGGCTGGTTGGTCTTATCTGACAATACATTGTTAGACTCGTATCTTCCATATGTAGGTACTACATATAGCTTACTCGTATCATAACCTGCTTTAGGAACGATTCGCTTGGCTTCTTCAAGCTGTGCATTATTGATTGCTATATTCTTGTTATAGGTTGACAGAATATCAGCAAGGTTGCCGTTCTCAATCTCTTTCCAATATGTTGGATTAGGTGGTGTGACACCCGCCGGGACCTCAATGATAGATTCATAGAGCTTATCACCAAAGTTAATTGTGTAGCCCGGCGGATATGTTTTATCCTTATCCCAATTGCCAAGATAGTTGTCTTGATTGATTGGTTCTTTAAGAATGTCACTAAACTCTTGGCTGTTGACAAGAGGTTCGCATTTGATACGCCATAGATGAGGATACCAAGTTTGCGTAAAGCCTTCACTCGCATAGTTTGCATCGGTGATTTGATAGAATCGCTTCAATGCAACAGGAATAGTCTCATTAAGAGGATTATAGTCTAGCAAGTGCGGTAGTTCCAGTACGTCACCGACCATAAGTTTTCTACCTACAATGTCTATCATATCATTGTAGTGGACAGTGATAAAGATTATATCATTATTCAGGAACAAACCAAATTGGCTTAAGTCAAAGTCTAGATTCTGAACATTGTAGTGACCGCGTAAGCGATAGATGTTCTTGTCATATACTCTATCGCGGTTCTCTAAGAACAGCAAGTCTTGGATGTTTAGTGGATCCAAAGCATCATAATTGGGCTGCGTGAAGTCTGTAGAAGTGTTTCCTGTCTGCGGCCCTAAATACTTGTGAATATACAGATCGGTACCTCCGACAGTCAATTGCTCGGAGATAGTTCTGTCTAGAAAACGATAATCGTCTTGCTTATTCGGACGGTATAATGATAACTTTGGCATATAGTTATTTATCGTAAAAAACGGTTGACACGGGTTCGCAATAATGATACAAGCGTAATTGCAACCACAGAAATGAAAGGTTAGTATATGAAACTAGGCCCGCAAATGAAGGAAAAATTCTTTAGCGAAGGTTATTCTCTGCCCACTTGTATCAATCCTGGATGCATTCGGCCGGTGATGGTTAGAGATTGGAAAAATTGGTCTATCAAATCAGAATGCGGAACTTGCTATAAAGCTAGAACGACTGGGTTTTTTGGCCCGGCGATGGCGGGCATTACGATTCACAAAAAAGAATACTGTGAAAACGCAGATGGCCGGCTGGGTTGGAAATGCCCCGTACCATCAAAGTCGTGGAAAAATCTAGACATGCTCAATGCATTGGATTTAGAGCATCTTGACGGAGACCATTTCAATAATGTTCCGGAGAACGTAGACACCATTTGTAAACTCTGCCATGGTAAAAAGTCAGTAATGAACAACGATTTTTCCAACCAAAAGAATTCAGCAAGAAAAATAGTTCATTAATCGGTTGACAACGGTTACCCAAAATGCTATAACAAGATTATAGCAAGGAGACAATTGATGACCGAACAAGAAATCATAGAATCGTCTGCGTTCAAGGTTCTCAATCATATGATTGATGAAAAGGCTGAGTATATCACACGCTACCTCCCCTTCTTTAAGGACGAAGTAAACCGACTATTTGAACCGGAAACCAAGTATAAGGGTTATCTTCGCACTCGCACCCACGCAGAAGGTGCAACCGAGATTGATCTTCCTGCAAGCCTTCACGATCTTAAGAGTCTCGTTGAGCGGATGGGTGAGGTTTTAAAGCAGGCCGAAGAAATCAACGACCTGCAGAGGCAGAAGCTCCGCCTGTTGAATGACTACGATTTCACCCACGGCGATGATTCCGAACAGCGGAAGATTTTTGGATAATGGAACTGCCGGTGACGGAAGCAACTATGACTACTAACGCATACCTCTTCATGTGGAATCAGTATGGAATTGAAGCCATCGTGCCAATCACACAGTATGAAGAACAAGATAAGTTTGATACTTGGAATATTCTCAAGGGTGATAAGCCGGGCAAGAATCCACTTGACGATATCCTTATGTCCATGCAACTTAGGGCACGATTCAATCCCGGCCGCCACTATGAAATCTACGCCATGGATTGTGAAGACGGTATCACCAATGAAGATTTGTTTGCCATGTGGGACAGTAACCCGCAAAATGCAGCAGACCTAACTCGTGAAAAAGGTGTCTGTATGTTTAGCGGGCGCAAACCACTACATGAAATCAAAATTAGGTAATTTTTTGGTTGACAATTACCTATGGCTATTGTATAGTGTATAAGTAATCTGAAATTCAGGAGATAAACATGGCTCGTCGCCCCGCCCTCATTAAAGCTAAAGCTTCTAAGAAGACTGTCCGTGCCCCTCGTCGTGGCGTTAACCGTTTTAGCTTGGTGCCTACAGACAATTGGGAAAAGGCAAGGTTCTTTGTCCACTATGATCTTGAGCGCAAGGATTGCGGTACTAAGGTCAAGGAATACATCAAGAAGAATTTCCCTAAGGACTACTTGACTAAGATCAATCGTCTTCCCGACTGGAAGGTTGATATGCATAGTCATTGGGCTACCACTGCACATTTGCTTGAAGTCAATCCTGACATTATCCCTGACAACTACAAGACTGGCATTGTGAAGTGGGTTGAAGGTCTTGCTGCCGAAGGTGCAGAACTCAAGGCTAAGAAGGAAGAAACTGACGGCGAAGAAAAGCCCAAAAAGGTCGTCAACATTCAGGAAGTAATGCGTGAAAAGGCTGACGAGGCCCTTAGCGACATTGAACTGATTTGGGACGAATTCATTGACGCTAAGTATCCTAAGGACTTCAATCTCAACCGTCGTGCAATGTCTGCTCTTGAAAAGCGCAACGTTCTTCCCCAGCATATCGCTGCTGCGATTAAGCGTTGGGGCCATCTTCTTGATGAATTTCGTGAAGCCCAGGCAGGCAAAGATGAACAGCTTAACGAAGCATACTCTAACATTGGCAAGCTGCAAATGCGCTATGCTATCAAGCTGATTGAAGAAATCGTTGCAGAACTGAATGGATACATCGCACTCAAGAAGACTGTGAAGAAGCCCCGTGCTAAGAAGGCTGTTCCGGTCGAGCGTGTCGTTGCTAAGCTTAAGCACTGCAAGTCGTTCAAGGATGATGCACTCAAGCTTGAATTGACTGGTCTAAGCCCCGTTAAGCTTCATGAGAGCACCGAAGCTTGGGTCTATGACACTAAGAAGCGCAAGATGCATCACTATGTCGCAGACGATTATAGCAAGTGCCTGATGGTTAAGGGTAACACTGTGATTGGCTTTGACAAGAAGGAATCGGGTGTTAAGACGCTTCGCAAGCCCGTTGAACAGATTAAGGCACTGATGGGTAGTAAGCCTGCTGCTCGTAAGTATTTCAAGGAGATCAAGGCTGTTGAGGCTGTACCTAATGGTCGCTTCAACGCTGATATGATCATTCTTAAGGCATTCTAAAAGGAAAATATATGACAACCCAAATTGATCTAAACAAGTACGCAGACTTCGTCCTCACTGTATGCAGTGATCAGAGTAAGGACCTAGCTGCCCTCATTGAACGCCTTAAGGAGCTTGATGCTTCTAGTAACGTCAATATTGCGTTACTAATGACAGCAAGCACTGGACTCGGCAGTGAAGGTGGCGAGTTTGAAGAAATCGTTAAGAAGATCCTCTTCCAGGGCAAACCTCTCAATGAGGACAACATCTTCCATATGAAGCGTGAACTGGGCGACATTGCTTGGTACTGGGCTAATGCTTGTAACGCACTCGGACTTGACCCTAATGAAGTGCTTGCTGAAAACGTAGACAAGCTACAGTCACGCTATCCGGGTGGTAAGTTTGATGCTCACTACAGCGAAAACCGCAAAGAGGGCGATCTATAATGAGTTGCCCTGTAATTTCAAAAGTTGTTGCTGAACACTTCGGGGTTGATCTAGTCAGCGATCAGGACCACCTAGTAGATGATTTGGGCGGCGACGATCTTGACGTTATTGAATTAGTAATGACGCTTGAAGAAACGTTCAATATTTCCATTACCGACGATGAAGCGGAAAATCTATACACTGTTCAGGATGTGGTCAACTGTGTGCAGACTAAGGAGAAGGAAGCTTTTAAGCTTTAGTAACCCTAAAAGAGAATAAAGGTCATGACGTTTCCTGATAAATAACTTTAACAGGAAACGATTATGGCAGCAGACCCACTAGCAACACCAACTAACTACGACCTAACACAGCTTAAGGAAGGTCTCTTTGAGAACCTTCGTTTACGTTTGGGCGGCGATATCATTGATCTTGAACTTGATCCAGACCATTACGAAGCTGCATACAACTATGCAGTAAAGCTTTATCGTCAAAGAGCGCAGAACGCAACGATTGAAAGTTATACCCTTATGCGTGTTGAGAAGAACGTGTATGAGTACACACTGCCAGAAGAGTTTATCAACGTTCGTGCATTATTCCGTAGAACAGTAGGTCTTGAAACTGGACCTAGCTCTACTGCGTTTGATCCGTTCTCTAGTGCCATTCTGAACACTTACCTGTTGAACTATAACTATACAGGCGGTATGGCTACATACGACTTCTATGCCGGTTATGTTGAACTTGCAGCACGTATGTTTGGTGGTTATGTAACTTACACGTTTAACCCAGTAACCAAACTACTGAAAGTGGTTCGTGACTTCAAGGGTTCAGGTGAACGCATTCTTATCTGGGCTGATATCCAGCGTCCTGAAATTGAACTTATTCAGGATCCTGGTGCAGGTGTTTGGATTGGTGATTATACTCTTGCTGTTCTGAAGGGCATCATCGGTGAAGCTCGTGAAAAGTTTGGAACTATTGCAGGCCCAGGCGGCGGCACAAGTTTGAATGGTTCTGCTATGAAGGCTGAATCTAAAGCCGAGCAAGAAAGATTGATTGACGATCTACGTAAGTATCAGGATTATTCACAACCACTAACTTGGATTCAAGGATAAGGCTTGACAATCTAATATTCTTATGTTATAGTATAAGAATGATTATAGGAATTACAGGACTAATCGGGTCGGGCAAGGACACTGCCGCAGACTATCTTTGCACTTTTCATGGTTTCAAGAGAATGAGTTTTGCGGGCGCATTGAAGGATGCGGTTGCAGTCATTTTCAATTGGGACCGAGAACTTCTTGAGGGTTCAACTAAAGCAAGCCGAGAATGGCGAGAGGAAGTTGACGTTTGGTGGGCAGAGCGTCTTAATATCCCTCATCTTACTCCCCGCTGGGTACTACAGCAATGGGGAACAGATGTTGCTCGTAAAAGCTTTCACAATGACATTTGGGTTGCTAGCGTAGAGAATAGACTACGAAATATCAAGGACGATATCGTTATTACTGATTGTCGTTTTGCCAACGAGTTAGTCGCCATTAAGAATGCAGGTGGTATCACTATGCGAACTCATCGCGGCGAAGAACCTGAATGGTTGTCTACAGCCGCATTGTTTAACCATACACCAAATAGTATAGTTAAGGACAATCTTAAAGCTGTTTTGGAAAATGAGTATGGAGTACACGCCAGTGAGTATAGCAGCGTGGGTATAGCATATGATTATGACTTAGACAACAACGATACGATTGACCATCTACATAAGCAGATAGAATCAATAATCAACCGTTAAGTCGCCCCTCTTCCAAGTGACTTCTTTCTTCTTGACTACTTCAACGCAGTTAAGGCAGATAGTCCTCAGATTATTGAAAGCAACATTGTTAAGATCGCCGTCAATATGAAAGACGGTCATTTGACTAGGATACAAACTCTTGAAGCCGCACAAATCACAGTGCGGCTTTTTTTTATATCCAGCCTTCTCCCAGTTTGGTCTTAGTGGCTTTTTCTTAGCCTTCTTCTTACCACAGCTATCACATATGCTGCGATAGTAAGTTTTTCCGTTACGGATATAATTGATTGCTCTGTAATTCTTATTACAACTACTACAGATAGGTCGCTTAAGCATAATATTATTTATGCATTTATACCTTTAAAGGTTCGGTTAAACCAAGTTTTTTGATTTATAAACTAAATACTCATTAGAATCTTGATATGTATATATCAAGGTAGGTGGTAAACCTCATAATCATACAAAAGGAAAAATAATATGGCACTAGCATCTCCAGGTGTAGAAGTTACAGTAATTGACGAATCTCAATACCTTCCAGCACCGACAAACTCTATTCCCTTTATTCTTCTAGCAACCGCAGAGAATAAAGCTAACCCAACTGGTACAGGTATTGCTCAGGGTACAACTGCCGCTAATGCAGGCAAGCTATTCCAAGTAACCAGTCAGCGTGACCTTGTTACTCTATACGGTAACCCGTTCTTCTATTCTACATCAAATGGTACTCCAATTCAGGGATATGAATTGAACGAGTATGGTTTGCTAGCTGCATATTCTGCATTGGGAATCACCAACAGAGTATTCTGCTTGAGAGCCGACATTGATCTTGCAAGTCTAGTTGGTCAAACATCAAGACCAACTGGAAATCCAGCAGCCGGAGCTTACTGGCTTGATACAACAACTTCAACTTGGGGAATCAATGAGTTTGACTCAGTAACTGGTCAGTTTAACTTGAAGACTCCTATTGTAATTACTGATCCAACGTTCTTAAGTGGCGGTTATCCAGTTCAGAGCTTGGGTATCCCCGGTGACTATGCAGTTAATGCAATTCCAACTTACGATTTCCCAACTGCTGCAAGTGCAGTTCAATTCTTCTACAAGAACACTGCAAACAATTGGGTATCAATCGGATCTCAAGCATGGTTAGCTTCATGGCCAACTGTACAAGGAACTAACGCTCCTTCTACATTGACAGCCGGTAATACGTTAACTATCCTTATTAACAATGCAGTAGGACCAACCATCACTGTTCCTGCAGGCCCAGATAATACTGTAGCTAATTTGGTATCTCAGATCAATGCATTGAACTATGATTATCTTTCAGCCGCGGTTGTTGGTGGAAAGCTTCAACTGTTCTCTACACAAAATGCTTCAACACTAAGTAATAACGTACCTTATAGATTAGGAATTTCAGGAACCGGCACTATTTTAGCTGATTTGGGAATTTCCTCAGGTGTGTATTCACAGCCCGGTTTCTCATATGGTACTTCTGCATTCCAGCCATTATGGCAAACTGGACAGACATATCCTAGACCAACCGGTTCAGTATGGATTAAGGTTGGTTCAGCAGGATCAGGTTTAAACACTGTTGTTTCAGAATGGGATGCGGTAACACTTAACTGGGTTCCTAAGACAGTATCATATGCTACCTCTGACGTAGCTGCAATTAGTGCATTAGACTCAACCGGCGGTCAAAACATTCCAGCCGGAACAGTTTATACACAATATGCATACAATCTTGATCCTGTTGCTATTGATAACGATCCTCCCCTATATTACTGGGAAAGAATTGCAACCGGACCTACTATTATCACCGGTAGTGTATCTAACCCATCATTCACTAATGGCTCGTACACTTTAAGAGTTTTAGTTTCTATTCCCGGAAGCGCCAGCTACGGAGTCTACACCATGGCTTTGGGAGATAATACCGACGCAACAGATTTTGTCAATGCATGGAACGCTTCTGCTATTCCTTACACCACAGCGACTCTAACAGATGCGGATGCTATCCAGCTAACTCACACTACTGGCGGTGTAATTATTTTAAGTGATTTTGATGATTCTACTGGTGTAAGTTCAGGTTTGATTGAAGATGCAGGATTTGTAATCGGATCAACAGTCGGTGTCAAAGAAGGTCCTAGCTTTACTACTAGCTTCCAGCCAACCCAAACTTCAACTAGCGGTGTGGGTAGCAGTTTGTCATTGAATGTACAGGTAGGGTATCAAAAATACTATGTTAACCCAAATACTTTCCCGAATGGTGGTTCAGGCTACGTAGTCGGAGATACAGTAACAATCAGCGGTACTCAGTTGGGAGGGGCTACTCCTGCTAACGATTTGGTAGTTAAAGTAGTTTCTGTAAACACCGGCGTAGTGACCGGAGTTACTGTAGTAAGTGGGACTGCTGCTCCTATGTATCAGACTCAGCTTTCAAACTGGGTAGAGTTTGACATGACTGCTAATGAAGGTGCACCAGTTTCATCACCTGATAATTTAACCAACTGGTTCTACTCAGTAGTAGATGAAGTTGATATCATGGTTAAAACAACTGCAGGTTGGAGAGGATATCGCAATGCTGATTACGATAGCAATGGTTTCCCACTACCATCAGGTGTCAATGCAACTGATCCTAACGGTCCACTCGTAAGTGCAAGTGAGCCAACACTACAGTCAGACGGTACTGCTCTTGTATACGGTGATATTTGGATTGACGTAAGTGATCTTGAAAACTATCCAATCATCAATCGTTGGCAATCAGTAGACGGCACTGACAAGTGGGTTCGCATTGATAATAGCGACCAAACTAGTTCATCAGGTATCGTCTTTGCAGATGCACGTTGGGCAACTAACGGCACAACAAATCCTGCAAATGATCCTATTCCATCAATCGTAAGCTTACTAACAAGCAATTACCTAGATGTTGATGCACCTAATGCTAATCTATATCCAGTAGGTATGCTATTGTTTAATACTCGTCGTTCTGGCTACAATGTTAAGCAGTATCGCACTAATTACTTTAATGCTGACAGATTCCCAGATGAAGTGCTTCCAACTGAAAAGGATGCATGGGTATCAGTAAGCGGGCTACAGTCAAATGGTGCACCTTATATGGGTCGCAAGGCTCAGAGAGCGATGGTTGTTCAGGCAATGCGTGCAGCTATCGACACCAATACTGCAATTCGTGACGAAGATAACGCATTCAACATGCTCGCAACTCCTAACTATCCTGAACTACAGCCTAACATGGTTGTACTCAACAACGATAGAGGACAGACTGGATTCATCATTGGTGATACACCAATGAGACTAGCAGATAGTGCTACTGACATTCAGGCTTGGGCAACTAATGCCGCTGGTGCAACTTCAACCGGTGAAGATGGTCTTGTAACTCGTGACACTTATATGGGTCTATTCTATCCATCAGGAATCGCCCCAGACTTGTCAGGTAATCTTGTAGCAGTTCCCCCATCACACATGATGATCAGAACTATGCTACGTAACGACAATATTGCGTATCCTTGGTTCGCACCAGCTGGTACTCGCCGCGGTGTCATTGACAATGCTACAAGCATCGGATACATTGACGCAGCAACCGGTGAATTCCAAGTCATTAAGACAAGAATCGGAATTCGTGACGTATTGTACACGAATCAGATTAACCCACTTGTCTTCTTCACTGGAAACGGACTATTGAACTATGGTAACAAGTCAAGCTTCAATTCACAGTCAGCACTTGACAGAATTAACGTTGCAAGACTTATCGCTTATATTCGTCGCCAATTGACAATTGCAGCAAGACCGTTCGTCTTCGAACCAAATGATGCATTGACAAGACAAGAAATCTCAGGTGTCATTGAGACATTGATGGTTGACCTTGTAGCTAAGAGAGGTATTTATGACTATCTCGTAGTCTGCGACGAGTCAAACAACACACCAGCCCGTATTGACAGAAACGAGCTTTGGGTAGACGTAGCAATTGAGCCTGTTAAGGCAATTGAATTCATCTACATTCCGGTTCGTGTATTCAACACTGGTGAGATTTCAGGCTAATAATGCAGTGGGGGCTTCCTAGCCCCCACTAACAAAAGATAAATACTTATAACAGGAGAATACAAATGGCAACAGCCTCACAATCATTGTTCAACATGACCGTAGCATCTGATAACGCAGGCGGCAACCAAGGTCTGTTGATGCCTAAACTACAGTTCCGCTTTAGAGTCAACTTCTTGAACTTTGGGGTTGATGCTAACGGTGGACTACAGCTTACTAAGCAGGTTATGGACTGCTCAAGACCACAGGTACAGTTTGATGAAGTAACGCTAAACGTTTACAACTCAAGAATGTATCTTGCAGGTAAGCACACGTGGAACCCACTAACAGTAAACATCCGTGATGATGCTTCCGGGTCAGTTTCAAAAGCAATTGGTCAGCAATTGCAGAAGCAGATGGATTTCGTTGAGCAAGCATCTGCTGCTACTGGTCAAGACTATAAGTTCCAAACCAATATTGAGATTCTAGACGGTGGTAACGGCGCTCTTGCTCCTACTGTGCTTGAAACTTGGGAACTATATGGTTGCTTCGTTCAGCAGGCAAACTATCAGAATCTAAACTATGCAACTAGTGAAGCAGTATCAATCGCATTACAAATTCGTTATGATAATGCAATTCAAGCACCTCTAACAAGCGGAGTAGGTCAGCTAGTTGGTCGTGCATTCAACGGTTCTACTGGTATCGCAACAGGTATCGGTGGCACTACTTAATAGTTAGGACACTTTATGTCACTAGGTAACTGGGGCGAAAGTTTACTTAGGTCCGCTGCCGGAGAATTCTTCGGCAGCGAATACCTTAGAGATTACACGCACGCTTCAAAAACTTTTAGACCGAATTCTTATGAGAATTCGCCTAAGTTTAAATTTTTATTTCATACTTATTTTGATATTAATCCAGAAGCATATCCGCAGGCAACTAATTTCGGAATATTAGTAAAAGAAGTGCGCCTCCCGTCATATTCATTGCAGACAGCACAAATGAATCAATACAATAGAAAACGTATTGTTCAAACAAAAATCAGATATGAGCCAATTGATATCACATTTCACGATGACAACGGAAATAATGTTACAAAGATGTGGGAAGCGTATTATCGCTACTACTATAATGATGGTTCAAAGCCCGGCGCAGTTTTGCCAGCCGAAAGAGGCTCTCCTATAGAAAGAACTCAGTTCTTCGACGGTGAGATTACTGAATCTATAGAAAACTATAATTATAGAGACATTTACGAAAAAGCTGAAAATAAAAACTACGATTGGGGATTCAGTGGTGGTAACAATGCTAATTTTGCTGACAGCGGAGTTAAGGTTCCGTTCTTTAGAAACATAACAGTGTTTGGTCTTCATCAACACAATTTCACAGCATACACCTTGGTAAATCCAGTAATTACTAACTTCTCACACGACACATATAATTATGATACTGGTAATGGAGTTATGGAAAACAAGATGACCATAGACTACGAAACCGTTGTATATAATTATGGAAGCTTAGACGGCAGAGATCCTGCAAGTATTGTTACTGGATTTGGTAGCGAACAAAATTACGATAGAACACCAAGTCCGATCATGTCCCCGGGCGCAAATGGTACTGTACTGGGACAGGGTGGGTTGATAGATGCAGCAGGTGGGTTTATCCAATCATTGAAGGATGGAAATGCTGCCGGCGCCGTTTTAAATGCAAATGCAGTATACAATGGGCTTAAAAATCCAAACTTAAAAGAAACTGCTGCGATAGAATTAACCAATTCGTTCCTAACATCACTTACTAATACTCCTAAGAACAGAAATGCACCTTTTTCAGTTCCAGGCGCAAATCAAACACCTGGTGTGGTAGGACTAGCCGGCTTCCCCACAATTGGTGCAAAAAGAAGCCCGGCGCCAATCACTAATGAACCGTTAGCGGGCGAACAATATAACGGAGAAGACTTTAGTGACGTAGCAGGTTTCCCCACTGAACCTATCTTTGGTACCGGACCTATAACAAACACATAAATACTACTATGGCTATATACTCAGTAACAAATCTAGATCAAACTGTCAGACTTTTTGACAATTTCTACACCACTAAGCTACGTGTAAACGCAGCAGACTGGGATGTAGTCTATTCCTATTTTTTAGGAACATCAAAGAATCAGGGTATCGCTAGAAACTTTGCATCACTCTTGTTTAGAATAGCACAAGAAGGAAACTTCAATGTACTGGACCTATTAGCCACTATCAAGGGTACGACTACTAAACTGCAAACTAATCAAGTAATATGCTATTACTTGAATACATTTAGGCCCAAAGCTTCACTATATGGAGTGGGCATTATTCCTAAGCCGAACGAAGCAGTACAGCGCAACGTAGTACAATAACATGGGTAATTGGGCGCAAGGTATATACACACCTAAAAACCCAGAAAAGTACATAGGCAAACACAAGCCTAAATATCGTTCTGGTTGGGAACTCACGTTCATGACTTTTTGTGATACCAACAAAAACATTATATACTGGGCAAGCGAAGCTATGCGTATCCCATACAAGCATCCATTAACCGGTAAACCCACTATCTATGTTCCGGACTTTTTTGTAGTATATGAAAACAAGTTTGGCAAGAAAGTGGCTGAGGTAGTTGAGATTAAGCCCAAAAAGCAGAGCGTAATTGAAAGTAAAGTTGCTAGTGCGAAAGATAGAGCAATCGTTGCGATCAATCATGCTAAATGGAGCGCAGCCGCTGCATATTGTAAACAGCAGGGATTAACTTTTAGAGTCATCACCGAAGATGATATATTCAGGAATGGCTCTAAGTAAATAAATACTTTATGACCAAAAAGCTTGAAGAATTATTTGAACTATCATCTGGGGACAATGACCTCACTATTCCTCTACCTGAAGTCACTGAAGAAGTGACAGAAAATGCACTAAGCACGTTAGATAAGATTGAGGCAGCATTGCCTCAAGTTAAAGGATTAGAAGCTGCTGACAATGAAATGGATGATCTAGCCGCAATGGCCACTGCAAGTTACAAAGACCTTATGGACTTGGGTATGCAGGTTGAATCACGTTTTAGTTCAGAAATCTTTAACAGTGCAAGTAGTATGCTTGGTCACGCTATCACTGCTAAGACAGCCAAGATCAACAAAAAGCTTAAAATGCTTGATTTACAGATGAAGAAAGCACAGCTTGACGCTAAGAATGCAGCAAAAAATGAAGAAGTAGAAAATACTCCATTAGGCGAAGGGCAAGCATTTGATAGAAACGAGTTGCTTAAGATGCTCGCCAACAAAAATAATGAACAGTGATAAATACATAATATAATATTGCAAGGATCCATATGCGTAGCTTAAAACAATATATCATGGAAAGTGTTCACACTTACGATTATACTGTCAAAATTGCGGGACAGGTTGATAAGAACTGGCTTGACATGTTCAAGTATAATCTTAAAAAGTTTGACCCAATTGAAATGTCAGAACCAAAGACTACCCCTATTCAAAAGAGTCCATATGGATTCAATGATGTGTCAAACGAGCCAGTAACTTTAATCAGAGCAAAATTCAGATATCCTGCTACAGAACCTATGATCCAACAGATTGCTCAATTGCTTGGCTACAATGTAAACATGGTTCGTCTTGTAAAAACCGGCTATGATGAGAGCGTCACTTCCGAAATGGAAGGCTATGAAAATCAAATGGATCACAGCCCTGTTCTAACTCATGAAGAACTTGAAGAACAGCCCGGTGCTAAAGAAGCTGCAAAAGCATATGGTAACAGCTATCTTGACAGCATCAAAGAACAAACTAAGGATGACAAGATTGACATTCCTTATGAGGGCAAGAAGACTCCTGATGCATTTGATCCTTTCAAGCCAGAAACACTAATGGCAACAATGGGCAAAGAAAGTCCAATGACTAAGATCACGAGACCAGAAAAGCCTCGCACAGGCGCAATGGGAGGCAGATAATGAAAGACATTCTAGGTAAATTAACTGAATTAGAAGCTACTGCTCCTAAGGTTACTAAGAAAAAAATGTTGAGTGAAGATTCAACTAAGCCACCCATAAACGCTGAAACTAAGCCAACTCGTCTTAAAGACATTTTTGAGACAATGGCAACAAAACAGCCTGTTCCTGTAGTAGGAAAAGAAGGCGGCACCCAACAAACTGGCGCAGGATTTATCAATGTAACCGATACAAGTCCTGCTGCACAAGCTTTAAGCAAAGCAGTAGGTGATCTTGCTCAGCAGAAGAAATTGCAAATCGTTGTTCCAACTGCTGGTCAAACAGGTCAGCCGGCACCTGCAGGTGCAACTGGTCAGCAACCAGCTGGTCAAATGCAAATGAAAGAAAAGTGGGATGCTGAAACTAAAGTAGCTCCAAGTGAGAAGGGTAAGTATGCTGGAAAAGACAAGGCAGAACTTACTAAAGCTTATAACAAACTAAAGGCAAGTGGCCCACACAAGAAGGGTTCGCCAGAGTTCGGTAAGATGAGAGAACTTGCGTTTGCTATTCGTGCTAAGAGTGATTGGGGTAAGGTTCAAGAAGAACAGCTTGACGAAAAGTTTGCAAGTCAGCAACAAGCAAAATTAATGTATGCTGCTGCTGATGACAAAGATGTTGCTAAGAAGACTGGTGTAAGTCAGAAGGTTGCAAAAGAGTTTATCAAGAAAAGTCACGGACAAAAGGTAAGCAAGCTTCCCAAGAAAGTAAAAGAAGGCGATATAGCTCCTACTAACGGCATTGATACCCAAGGTGCCAATCTAGGTGCTGGTCGTAGTCAAACAACTTTAGAAGGTAAGAAGCCAGACTTCTTAGACCTTGACAAAGATGGCAACAAGAAAGAATCAATGAAGAAGGCGGCAGCCGACAAGAAAAAGAAAAAGGTAGATGAATCTATGAATCACAGAATTAGTGCAGCCCGCTTAGAGGGCAAATCACACGGTCTAAGAGGTCATGCACACTCTGGCAAGAGATACGAAGACCTAGAAGAAATGAAGGCATATCACGAGGGCTACAAAGAAGGTCTTGACGAATGCTATGGTCAGGGCGTTTATGAAACTGCTATGCCAGCAACTGTTCCTGGAATGGCAAGTGCTGCAATGCCTGCAATGCCTGCAATGGAAGATGAAATGGAAGAAGGCAGACTGGGTAAGGCTGCTCTTGCGCTTGGCGGCGCTGCCGCTCTTGCCGGCGCGGGCGCTATGGCAAAGGGTGCTTATGACTATCATAAGAAAGACCCGGCTACTGCAATGTCACATTCAGATATGGATCTTCAACGCGGTGGCGGCTTCTATAAAGAAGACGAAATGGATGAAGGCAACGCTTTCACCGCAGCACTTGCAAAGACTCCAAAGGGAGGCAAGTTCACCGTAGGTGGTAAGACATACACTGATCGTACATCACATGATGCAAAGATTGACGAGTATGCATTTGAATCACTTGACAAGCAGCTTAATGCACTTCTTAACGAAAGCGAAGATTTGTCAGAAGGTCTTTCAGTATCAGTTTCTAAGGGTCAGCAGAATGCTCCTGACTCAGTAACTATCACTGCACAAGATGCAGAAGCAGACCAACTACTACAACTTGTAAAGCACGCTGGTCTTGGTTTGTTCGGCGATGAAGCTGCACATGAACCATCAAGTGCAATGTCAATTCAGCCAGCACATGGAGCTCCGGATGAAGTTGGCGCAGGCGGCGTAGATATTGATGTAGTTGATGGCTCAGATGATATGCTTGGTCTAATGAAGAAATTAAGCGGTGTTGAAGCATCGGGTGCAGAAGACTACGCTGATGAAGAAGGTGGTTGCGACTGCGAAGAAGGCAATTGTGATTGTGACAAAGAAGAAGCTAACGAAGGAGCTTGCATGGAATGCGGCGGAATGATGGAAGCTGGACACAGTTGCGGTTCAAAAGAAATGGTCGATGAAGTAGAATCAGAAGATCAAATGGAATTCAAAGTTGCAGAAGATAACGCACCCGATTCAGGTGCAGCAGAAACTACTGCCGACGAAGAAGCTGAAGCTGAAGAAGATAAGGCTCTTGCTCTTAAGAGCGTAAACGAATCGTTCTTTGATTTGTTAGATCGTCTTGATCAATTGTCAGAAGGTTCAGGCGATAAGCCAAAGCATCCTGAACATGACAAGAAAGATGACAAGGATTTTGACGACGAAGAAGATGGCCCGGATTATGGTAAAGCATGGTACGATACTTCTGACGAGTTGAAAGAAGAAGAACTTACTGAGTGGGCTAACAATGCAGGTAAGAAGGGTACTGATGCATCATTTGAAGCAGACATTGAATTCATGACCAAGGTTATTGCAGGTGGACTCAACAAGCCTAAGTCAACTGGTCAGACGACTGTTCCTGTTATTGCTGGTCAGACTGAAAGAATGCATGACCATCAGGGTTCAGTAAGCGACTCAGTTGATGACTGGGTAAAGCTTGCCGGAGTCAAGTAAGTCTATAAAAATCTAAAGATAGCCGGGCTAGTTCCCGGCTATTTTTTTTGCCAATCGTAAATGAATCCAAAACGATAAATACAATATAATGGGTGATAATTAACATGGCACAACGCAATATTGACTTTGGTAGTTTTCCTGACGATCCAAATGCAGATGCAATCAGAACAGCATTTGACAAAGTTCAACAGAATTTTACCGAATTATTTTCAGGTCTTCAAGATCAGGCAGTTATCTCGGTTAATAGAACCGCAGGTGCAGGTATCACCGTTAACTCGCCTACTGGAAATGTTGTTGTAAGTGCTAACATCGCTCAAGTCAGAATTGAAAGTTCTACTCTTGATCTTTCTACTGGCTCACCCGCTAGTCCCGGCCCACTAGCCTTTATTACTAACGGCTCAGTTCCGTTCTTTATTAACTTGCCGGCAAATGTCACCGGTGTTTCAAATATCACTATAGGAAACACTCTTACCGCTAATACCGTCAATGTTAATCTACAAATCAACGGTAATACCGCTAGCTTTACAGGAAACATAGCTACTACTGCTAATGTTAATGCCAACAATGCTAATATTACCAACAATATACTAGTAGGTGCAAATGCAAACGTAACTGGTAACTTGAATGTTACTGCCAATGCTAACATTACAGCAAATGTCAATGCAGGAAATATTAATGCTACTGCACTAATTACCGCTGCAACTGCTAATGTTGCCGGCAACATCAATGCTAATATAGTAAATGCTAATTTCTTGTACGGCGATGGAAGTAATCTTACCAACGTAAGTGCAGTTGCAAATACAAGAATATTGAATGGCACTAGCTATGCCAACATCCCTGTCTCCGGCGGAAACCTCAACATAGTAATCGGAAGTAACGCTACTATGAACGTTACTGCAACCGGAGCTAACATTACTGGTACATTAAATGCTACAGGTAACGCTAACGTTGGTAATTTGGGAACTACATCAATTGTTGCAACAGGCACCGCTAACGTAACTGGAAATATCACAGGTGGCAACTTAACTACCACCGGTGCATTAAGCGTAACAAGTAACGCTAACGTTGGTAATTTGGGAACTGCACAAGTATTAGCTACTGCCAATGTCACTGCTCCCCAATTAATCTCAAACGTTGCAACTGGTACTGCTCCTCTTGTTGTCAACTCAACCACACAAGTTGCAAACTTGAATGCTGCCACAGCAGGCGCAGCAACAAATGCAAGCGCACTTCTACAGAACACCTCAACTGCAACAACAGTATATCCGACATTCACTACCTCAAGTGCGAATGGAAACTCAAGTGCAGTAATCAACACAGGTATTAGTGCGAACTTAGGTAACGCCTCTATTACTGCAACTACATTTGTTGGTGCTCTGTCTGGTGCAGCAACAAGTGCAACTACTGCCGGCACCGTAACAACCGCTGCACAACCAAACATTACCTCAGTAGGCACGTTGACAAGTCTATCAGTTACGGGTAATGTCACCGCTGCTAATTTTGTAGGTAATCTTGCTAATGGCAACTCAGACATTGCTATTCCTGCTGCTAACGGAAACATCAATTTTGACATTGCAGGAAATGCTAATGTCGTAGTAATGACTGGTACAGGTGTCAACGTAGCAGGTACGTTAAACGCAACCGGTAATGCTAATGTTGCTAATTTAGGTACAGGCAGAGTTATTGCTACTGGAAACATCTCAGGCACGCAGTTAATCAGTAATATTGCAACTGGTACTGCACCACTAGTAGTTACATCAACTACTCAAGTTGCAAACTTGAATGCTGCTACCGCGGGCACTGCTGGTACTGTGACAACTGCATCACAGCCTAACATCACTAGTGTTGGCACGCTAACATCACTTGGTGTAAACGGAACTGTAACCGCAGTCGCATTCACTGCAAATACCGGAATCTTTACTGGTAATGGCGCAGGACTTACTAATCTAGCTGGCGCCAACGTGACTGGCACTGTGCCTAGTGCAACTACTGCAACTACAGCAGGCACAGTAACAACAGCAGCGCAACCTAATATCACAAGCGTTGGTACTTTAACTTCTCTTGCGGTAACGGGTAATGTAACTGCTGGCAATATGTATGCTAACTCAGGTACAATCGGTGCTCTATTGTTAGGTGGGACGTTAACAACTTCTTCTCAACCTAATATTACGAGTGTCGGTACTCTCACTTCGCTGTCTGTTAGTGGAAATATCTCATCAGGAAATGCTAACTTAGGAAATGCTGTAAATGCTAATTTCTTCATTGGTAATTTCTATGGTACTGCCAACTCAGCTACAACAGCAACGAGTGCTACCACAGCAGGTACAGTAACAACTGCCGCTCAGCCCAACATTACTAGTGTTGGCACATTGACCAGTTTAAGTGTGAGTGGAAACACTACGTCGGGTAATTTCATAGGTGCTTTGGCAAACGGAAACAGCAATGTTAATATTCCTGCTGCAAATGGCAATGTCAATATCAGCGCCGCCGGTAATGCTAACATTGTAGTCGTAACCGGGACCGGTGCAAATATTGCAGGAACACTCAATGCAACAGGTAATGCTAACGTTGGTAATTTGGGCACAGCACGAGTTCTTGCAACTGCTAACGTTACTGCGCCTCAACTAATATCAAATGTTGCCACTGGTACAGCTCCGCTAGTAGTAACAAGTACTACACAAGTTGCTAACTTGAATGCTGCTACTGCTGGTGCAGCTACTACCGCAGGTACAGTAACTACAGCAGCGCAACCAAACATTACGAGTGTTGGTACACTGTCTTCATTGACTGTTTCTGGAAATCTATCATCAGGAAATGCAAACTTAGGCAATCTTGCAGTTGCAAACTTCTTCCAGGGTGACGGTGGTCTATTGACTAACATCGCAGTTAGTGCAGGTAGTTTCATTGTCAACGGTAACTCAAACGTAACAGTTGACGCTAACAGCAATGTGAGAATCAGTTCCGCCGGAAATGCTAACGTTGTAGTCGTAACCGGTACTGGTGCAAATATCAATGGCACTGCTAACGTAACAGGTAATTTGTCGGCAGGAAATATTTCTGCTACACTGGTAACCGGTACGCTAGCAACAGCGGCGCAGCCTAATGTAACGAGTTTGGGTACATTAACTGGTCTTAACGTAGTTGGTGTGAGCAATCTAGGCCCCAACAGTAACGTAATTATTACAGGCGGGTCCAACGGTGCTTTCTTAAGAACGAATGGTTCAGGCAGTCTAACATGGGATACCGCTACATTAGTTCCTGCACAAGGTGCTAACACACAAGTTATTTTCAATGATGGCGGCTCAACTTACGCAGGTAATGCGAACTTAACCTTCAACAAAAATACTGGGAATCTTAGTGTAGGCGGTGGACTAACAGTTGTAAACACTGCAACTTTTGGAAACGTATACGCTAACGCAGGTACAATCGGTGCAAGTTTACTAACTGGTACTTTAACAACAGCAGCACAGCCAAATATCACAAGTCTTGGTACGATATCATCATTGATTGTTTCTGGAAACATTAACGCCGGAAACATAACAGTTACATCAGGTACAATTACTGCTAATATTTTCTCAGGAAATGCTACCAATCTAAGTAATATTCCTGGTGCAAACGTAACCGGAACTGTTGCAAATGCTGCTTCTGCAAGCAGTTTGTTGACTAATACTTCAAGTGCAACTAGCGCATTCCCGACATTCGTTACCTCTGCATCAAATGGATGGTCGCAGCAGGTAGTTAACTCGGGAATTAGTGCTAACTTAGCTAATGCAAGTATCACTGCTACTACGTTTGTTGGTTCACTAAGCGGCACTGCATCAACTGCAACTACAGCCGGAACTGTGACAACTGCTGCCCAACCCAATATTACAAGTCTTGGTACGATCACATCACTGATTGTTTCTGGTAATATCAACGCTGGAAACATCACAGTTACATCAGGAACTATTACAGCTAATGTGTTCAGTGGTAATGCAACGAGCTTGTCTAACATACCGGGCGCTAATGTTACTGGTACTGTAGCAAGCGCAACAGCAGCAACCAATGCTAGTGCATTATTACAAAATACCTCAGCAGCAACTACTGTATACCCAACATTTAGCACTTCAAGCGCAAATGGAAATTCAAGTGCAGTAATCAATACAGCAATTAGTGCTAACTTAGCTAATGCAAGTATCACTGCTACTACGTTTGTTGGTTCACTAAGCGGCACTGCAACTAGTGCGACAACTGCAACCACAGCAGGCACAGTAACAACAGCGGCGCAGCCAAATATCACGAGCGTCGGTACGTTAACAAGTCTTGCTGTTACTGGAAATGTCACCGCAGGCAACGTCTATGCTAACGCAGGTACAATCGGTGCAAGTTTACTAACTGGTACTTTAACAACAGCGGCACAGCCAAATATCACGAGCGTCGGTACTCTAACGAGCGCCAGTGTTACCGGTAACGTAACTGCTGGTAATGTTTATGCCAACTCAGGTACAATCGGTGCAAGTCTATTAACTGGTACTTTAACAACAGCCGCACAACCAAATATCACTTCAGTAGGTACACTAACCTCACTATCAGTAACAGGAAATGTTACCGTCGGCAATCTACTCGGTGTCTTTGCAAACGGCAACAGTAATGTCAGTATTCCTGCTGCAAATGGTAATGTGAATATTTCAGCAGCAGGAAACGCAAACGTTCTTGTTGTAGCAGGAAGTGGTGTAAGAACCAACAGTCCGTTATCAATTAACGTTGGTCTTGGTTCTGGTTACTTCTTGGATATTGCAACTGGCACCGGACAATTAGGCATCAGAACCGCAGGTACTGGTTCCGGCATCTATAACGACTTGAATTCACCTAATACTATATTCAGAACTCAAGTTGTAGATAACGTTTCAGTTTCAATCGCAACAATTGCTACCGGCAGTGCCACTAGTGGTCCAAGAATCTCATTGGCACCAAATAATACTGCAATGATGAATGTTACCACTACTGGTGCAAACGTATTTGGTACACTGAATGCTACAGGAAACGCAAATGTCGGCAATTTGGGAACAGCACAAGTTCTTGCAACAGCAAACATAACTGCTCCTCAATTGATCAGTAACGTTGCAACTGGCACTGCTCCATTAGTCGTTACATCCACAACTCAAGTGGCAAACTTGAATGTTGCTAACGCAGGCTTCGCAACTAGTGCCGGATCGGCAACAACAGCAGGCACGGTAACTACTGCGGCTCAGCCCAACATTACGAGCGTTGGTACACTAACATCATTGGATGTGAGCGGGAATATTACCGCTGCTAATATTACTGCCAATACAGGTGTGTTTACAGGCAATGGCAGCGGTCTATCTGCGTTGAATGCAAGCAACATCACAACTGGTACGCTAGCACAAACAAGACTTGCTAATAGCTCACTAACTGTTAACGGCACTGCTATCTCATTGGGCGGCTCGGGTACAGTTACAGCTAATACTACACAAACAATAACATTCAACAACGGTGGCACTGGTGATGCGAGTGGTACAACATTTAACGGTGGCACCGCTAGAACTATATCACACAACTCAATTGGCGCAAGCCCGCTAGCCGGTTCAGCAAGTTTAACTACTACAGGTACAGTTACTAGCGGTACTTGGAATAGTGCAATTGGCTCATCCGCTACATTTGCTGCTGGACTGTCTGGTGCAAATCTAGCATCAATTACTGGTGCAAATGTCACCGGTACTGTAGCTAACGCAACTTTCGCAACAAGCGCAGGAAGCGCAACAACAGCAGGCACAGTAACAACAGCGGCGCAACCTAATATCACGAGTGTCGGTACACTAACTACGCTCGCAGTTACTGGGACAACAGGTTTCGCTTCTACAGATTCATCCGGGACAGGAAGTACCACTAAAATCATTAGAGCCGTTAATGGTACACAAGATATAGGTTTGATTCCAAGAGCCGGCGCAGGGTCATATAATAATTTGACCGGCGCTGACGATGCAATGATCGTGTATGCTAATAGCTCTGCCCAGGGTAATGCTAACCTAACTATTGCACCGTGGTCAACTGCTTCTGGTGGTATTCGTATCGTAACCGCAAGCAACGTAACATCTAGTATCAATCTTACAGCAACTACAACTGTGTTGAGCGGAGCTCTACAAACAGCAAACATCACAACCGGCGCAAACACAACAGCAGGTACAGTAACTGGTAACTGGACTCTCACTGCCGGTTCAAGATGGCAAGCTACTTACGCTGACCTTGCAGAACGTTACGTAGCAGACGAAGCCTATGAGCCAGGGACAGTTGTTGTTCTCGGCGGCGAAAATGAAGTAACGATTGAAAATGTTGCTGATTCGCATAAGGTTGCAGGAGTTGTCACTACTAATCCTGCATACATCATGAACGCCTTGCTTGAAGGCGAAAACGTAGTTGAAGTTGCTCTTATTGGACGTGTACCATGTAAGGTAATGGGCCCCGTCAATAAAGGTGACTTATTAACTACCGCGACTATTCCAGGATATGCATATGCAAATAATGCTGCTAGTGCAGGAAGAATCGTAGGTAAATCACTAGAAAACTTCAACGGTGAATTAGGAATCGTTGAAATAATGGTCGGTAAGACATAATAGAAAGGAATTATAATGGCTAAAGTAAAATCAGGTGGTAGTTCAAACAAAGGTCAAAAAGTTTCGTTTAGTGAAAATCATAAGGGCGGAACTACAATTGGTTTGGGACAGATTAAGTTCAGTACTATGAATAAGCATAAGCGTAGAAACTATAAGAAATACAGAGGTCAAGGAAGACCATAAAAACAAAGGAGCTAATAAGGTGGGGAAAGTAACATTAGAATTACTAAGAGAAATTTGTCCTAAGACTAGGGCAACGGTTCTTGCAAAATATGTAGAACCATTGAATAAGATCGGGGAACATTTTGATCTATTTGAAAATCCAAAGAGAATGGCTGCATTCTTAGCACAGATTGCACACGAGTCAGGAGGCTTTAACTTCACTGCTGAGGGCTTAAACTATAGTGCTAAAGCACTTATGAAGACATGGCCAAAGAGATTTCCAAATGTTACTGTTGCAAATGCATATGCCCGTAATCCTCAAAAGATTGCTAACAAAGTGTATGCAAATCGTATGGGCAACGGAACAGAAGCAAGTGGTGATGGATTCAAGTTTAGAGGTCGTGGATTGATTCAGTTGACTGGTAAAGATAACTACACCCGTTTTGCAAGATCAATTGGTATGTCACTAGACGAAGCAGTTAAATATCTTGAAACCCCTGAAGGCGCTGTAGCAAGTGCTGGATGGTATTGGGATGCAAACAAGTTAAATATCTATGCAGACAAGGGCGACTTCGTAGGGCTAACTCGACGTATCAATGGTGGTACTATCGGTCTTGCGGACAGAAAGCATCACTATGATATTGCCCTCAAGGCATTGGCAGACTAAGGAATAATATGTCACAACCCATTTGGAATACAATCTCTAGCAATTTGGTAGGATTTGTATCAGGATCCGTTCTTGAATTTCAGTTTTCAGCGTCACCTGTATTGCCGGCGACAACCGTAACGTATTCTTTATTGAGCGGATCCTTACCAAATGGGGTGACTATAGACGAAACTGGCTTAATGTATGGATTAACAGAACCGGTATTTACTAATCAGAATTACACGTTTGCAGTTAGGGCAACAGACAATCTCGGCAATTTACGAGATAAAACTTTTACCATGTTGGTTTCTGGTATTGATGCCCCCAACTTTACTACACCTGCCGGAACCATAATAGTCACTAATGACAGTTTATGGGTAGAATATCCGATTGAATATAGTGTTCCTATAAATGACACTAGTGTATTAATAGCGTTAGTTCAGGGTCAGCTTCCGCCGGGCTTAGAAATCAATGAATATGGATTAATACGAGGTTATCCAAAGCCACCTATAGTTAATGTAAACTTAGGCTCTGTCAATACCGCTGCTATTGCGACATTAGATAATACTATCGTGGCGTACAGCACATTGGGTTTTCGTCCAGGTAGACCTATCTCATTTACTAACTCAGTAATAGGAGGAATCGTTGCTGGACAAAATTATTATGTGAGAGAAGTGATCAATAACACTACGTTCACTATATCAACGACAGTAGGCGGCCCGGTAGTTGTGTTAGCCAATGCTGTAGGATATATGGATGTGTCATTACCTAACGTTTCGGTAGGAGAGCCAACTATCCAAACTTATGACTTTACTTTACGACTAGTTTCAGCGTTTGGTACGGCACTTCAATCTTACTCAATAACAGTAGTAAATCAAAATGCTCCCATAAATATTGGTGGTCCTGGAAGACCTCCCAACTCAAGAACACCCACTATATTAAACACTAGACCATTGACATATGATATACGATATGATAACTTAGACTACAGCTTTTATCTATTCCCTCCTAACAGTAATGGTAGAACCTATTCGCCTTCACAATTTGCTTATATTGGAAAATTAAATAGTGATAACGAGTTTGCTTTTCAGATGTTGGGTAAAGATTTTGATGATAGTGAACTAGAATATGTATTCGCTGATTTGCCCCTAGGATTAGTAGGTAACAGTGTTACTGGTTGGGTTACCGGTAACCCAACCATAAGTCCAGATAACTTAAGTGAATTCAGTTTCAGCGTAGCAGTTAGAAAAGTTTCTAATCCAGGAATAATCTCGCCGTTCTTTAATTTTTCTTTTAGAGTCAGTAACGGGGTTGACGGAGATATCGTTTGGATAACATCATCTGATCTAGGTACTGTTTTTAATGGAACTACTAGTGTGTTAGCTGTACGTGCCGAAAGTGATGTGCCTTTAGAGTATGAGTTATCATCTGGTACATTACCGCCTAACTTGATATTGCTTCCGTCTGGAGAAATATCAGGAGTAGTGAGTTTTCAGCCTAATGCTACTATAACTTACCCCAATGAGACAACCACTTTCACATTCACAATTAGAGCGTATTCTCCTAATTTCCCTATTATAGCCGCAGAACAAACATTTACCGTAAATGTTAACCAGTTGTTTGCATATCCTACTGACACGTTGTATATCAAATGTTCACCTAGCATAGAAGATAGAGAATTATTAGACACATTGTTGGATAATAGTGCGTTGATACCAAATGAGTACATATATCGTCCAAATGATCCATACTTTGGTAAAGCAACCAGCGTGATCTACGAACATGCATATGGTATCAGAGCCAGTGATTTTGAAGAATATGTTGCGGCTATCCAAGAAAAGAATCACTACTGGAGACAGTTAACATTAGGTGAAATTAAAACAGCCGTAGCCAGAAACGAGCAAACTGGTGAGATTATCTATGAAGTAGTTTATAGTAGTATTATTGATAATCTGATTAATCCTGAAGGCGAAAGCGTTAGTAAAGAAATATTTTGGCCTAGATTTATTCCATTAGAATTGGGTCCATGGTATACAAGTGAAACTGATATCTATACTAGTTATGAAGGCCCTGACGGTCCTCCGCCAGAGTTTTATACTAGCTTGACTCCCGGTTTCGAAAGAATACTCTACCCTAATTCTTTACCTAACATGAGAGAACAAGTTGGTGACGAGTTAGGACAAGAGTTCAATACTAACTTGCTTCCACTATGGATGACTAGTCAACAAGCAAATGGATCAACATTGGGATATACACCAGCCTGGGTCATCTGCTACACTAAACCCGGGTTCAGTGAAATTGTAAAGAACAATATCAATAACAATTGGAAGAATCCTATAGGACAGATCCAGCGTCTCAATCAAATTAATTTCAAGATTGATAGATTTACGGTTAATAAGAGTAACACGTATAATTATGATAATAATCTTTCTCCGCCTGCTTGGACTTCATTGCCAAGTGCGACACCGGTTCCTAGTCCTCTAGATAGTAAAGATTTTTATGTGTTGTTCCCGAGACCTACAATTTTACCTAACCGCACCCAATATCCACGATAAATATATTATGGAACAAAAATTATGAGTCAGATTAACACAAACGGAATCAACACTAATTATCCTGTACCCGGCCAGAACAATAGTTCTCAGGGTTTCAGAGATAACTTTGCACAAATCAAGAATGGATTAAACACGGCTTCTACGGAGATCACTGATCTACAGAACAAGGCTGTGTTGAAGGCTGCGTTAGACAACTCAGTACTCAACAATGACATGGCTAATACACTTATTAGTAATGCAAGTACAAGAGGATGGAGAGCAACAACTTATAATTTAGGTAACGCACTTTCAGGTACTGTCCTAGTTGACGTTAACAGAGCAGATGTACATTATGGTACAGTAACGGCTAACGTATCTTTGCAGTTTGGTAGCTGGGCCCCGATTAATACTGAAAGCTCAGTAACAGTTAGACTTGCAGTAGCAAATGCTAATGCAGTAATTTCACTACCCAACCAAGTTATTTCTTCAAATAACAACTACGGCGTAACTCTTTTAGAGAATTATGCTAATATTTCAAATACTGCAACAATCACTGCTCCGGCTAATTCTCAAGTATTAGAATATACATTTACCTCACTTGATTGCGGTAATACGATTACAGTTTCCCCAGTAAATAGACCGTATCAGGCGACACAGATTATCACTCGTGATCCTCCCCCAACTGGTCAGCCTGGCGATGTAAATGGAACTGTTGCAGTAAGCACAGAAGTAACACAGTTGCATGTTACCAGCACAAATGCAGCAGATTATTTCTCATTAGCTTCAGGCAACACTTCAGGACTGTATCCTGAACTACCTGTTGTCTTCACTGGAACTAGCTTTGAAGCCAATATTACTAGTGGAACAACCTATTACGTTAGAAACGTAGTGTCTAGTAATACTTTCACTGTATCGTCAACTATTGGTGGAGCCAATGTTAATTTGGCAGGTAGCACAGGAAACATGTATGTTAATCCTGCATCATATCTATATATATGCACCAATGACTATAACTCATCTGCCTTCCAAAGAGAAATGTCAGCAACAAATGTATCCGGTAATATCACTTTGTTGACTACCGCTAATATCGTAGTTAACGCCCCTATTGTGTTTACTGGCAACGTAGATTCAGCTAACTCTACATTAGTAGCCAATACAGTGTATTATGTAAAGACTACTGACGGCAACACACCGGGCAATATTACAATTAGTAGAACTAGAGTCAACGGTGTCGCTGGATCAGCAGTTACATTGGGTAACTCAACTGCAAATGCTATTGCTACATGCTATGTTGGTTCTGATATTTGGAAAAGAATCAACCTAACATCTTGGTAATATTATGGAACATCCTTTTTTAAGTAGCAATGATTTACAAGACAAAACCATAGAAGAATTGCAGGATTCTATCAGTGGCATAATGAGTAAACTAACATTTGCTTATAGAACACAGAATGGAGCATTGATTCACCAACTACAAATGGTTCTTGAAAGTCATAGAACACAATATCATAAAAAGATGGATGAAGTATTTGCTAAGCAAAAACTTAACAATCAGATTAACATACAGTCGGATAGATGAATAGCACACGAATTGAAACTGATTTTAATTTTTTAGCGGCGTTGCATTTTGAAAATGCATTTTACGTGAACGCCTATGATATCACTTTATCCATGCTGGTTGAAACAGATTCAATTTATGAACAAAACGTAGCGATGGATAGAGCAGAGCATTTCTTAAAGAATGTGCTACAAAATAGCTTATTGATTAACGCTAGATTAGAAGACGAAACACTATCATATCGTGCTGCCGGCATGCGTATTTGTCATCTACCAGAAGAACCGTTTGATCAAATGTTAGCGATGGTTCTATTATTGAAACTTAACGCAATAATGGAAAACAGACTCAAGATTACGGACATGGTAATTGGTTCCGCAATGAGCGATGGGGTACGTTTCAGTATAGTAGCAGAATCCGCAGAAAATGTACTCAGTGGAAACTTTTGGTGGAATAGCCCTTGCCTAGCAATAAACAACTTCAACGATAGTGGCATAGATCATACAAAGGTCATACGTCTTTTCAACAACGATGAGTGGGTAAATTTGGGTCTTGCCTTCAGAGAAACGGCTAACAAATAAGTTGCATCCTACACAATATTGTGTCATAATAACATTATGATTAAAGACAGGTATGGTCAGATTATATTTTCTGATATGGATTTGTTGAGTATTTACCTCAAAAATCCTGATATGAAGTTTACCAGACCTATATTATATGATCACGATGTTTCATTTCATTCCGATCTTGATTTAACTAACACTCCTAAAATTGTCAAATACACAGAAGATCAGCGTACAGTAGAACAATTTGATATAGATTGCCAAAGTAACTGGCACATGCCAGACGAATACAAAAAATTAGACATAGCACATTTTGTGTTAGGACAGTGCCAAACTGATGAAGAACTTCAACGTGCAGGACAAGAACTTCTACTATATCAAGAAAGGGATATGTTTGTTCTGTTAAAGTACTTGAAGTATCTAGTAGACACTATGAGAAACAATAATATTGTCTGGGGAGTGGGAAGAGGATCTAGTGTTGCTAGTTTTGTTCTATTCTTGATCGGAGTCCATAAAATCAATTCGTTGTATTATGGACTAGAAATTGATGAATTTTTAAAATAGTCAGCTATTTAGATATATAAATAATAGAAAGGAGTCAGTTATGGCAAAGTATAGAACAGCACAGGGAAAAGTCATTGATATGGCACAACTTGCTGCAAAGAATGAACGTACTCGTGCAGTAGGAAATATGAGCGTAAATGCTCGTGGTGATACTATTGATGGTCAGGGTAGAGTAATTCTGCCTGTTACCAAAAAGGTCGGCGACAAATATCAAAAGACTGTCAGTAACAGGGCAGCAAATATCGTAAAGCGTAAGCAAGATAGTTTTACACCAATTGAAACAGCCCCTGCTCCAGAAACTAAGGTTGACTTGTCAGAATTAGTAGATGAAGAACTTGAATTTCTTGATACTAGCGAAGAAGATAATGAAATTGAAGCTATCAAGGCAGTTGAAGCAGCAAAGGCATTAGAAGCATCTAGAGCCGAAGAAATAAAGAAAAAGATTAGAGTTAAACCAGCAAGTGAAGCACCGGACTTTTTTGATCCAACTAAAGACTAAAAATTATGGCAAATCAGGCACACAAAGTAAAGCACAAATTTAACAAGCTTACTCCACTTAAGGACACAATTCTTGTTCATGGGATGGAGTTTAAAGAGCGTCTTAGTCGCGGAGGACTTATTCTCCTAGACGATGACATGAAAAGTCAGGGCATTCGGCCTAGATGGGCGCAGGTCTATGCAGTTGGGCCGGAAGTTACTGATGTTAAAGTAGGCGATTATATTATGATAGCACACGGTCGCTGGTCACGTGGTCAAGCAATTGAAGACGAAACTGGCGAGAAAGTAATCCGTAAAGTAGATCCAAATGATATTTTATTAATAAGTGATGAACCAGTACAAGACTATACAATGAGTGATAAAATTATTGCATGATAGATTTAGGGATGAGAAACTAATCGGAGGAGCGTTACGGGCGTACCGATCATCCTCTAATCTATAACAAGAAAGAATTAATGTAGTGAATACTAAAAATACAAAAGAAATGGTTGCTCTTGCTGCACTGTTAGTTGCAGCAGGGGCAGCTACCTATATAGCCACTAGATTAAAGAAATCCCTAGACAGTTTGGAGAATCTTGATCTTGACTTTGGCAATGATTCCGTGTTATCTTCTGTTTTTAAGAAGGGTTAAACTGTGAAGAATCAATTGTGGGTTGAGAAGTATCGCCCTAAAAAGGTGGATGATTACGTATTCGTGGACGATGCACAGAAAGCAATCGTTCAACGTTGGATCAATGAGCAATCTATTCCACACCTATTGCTTTCAGGCGATCCAGGTACAGGCAAGACAACGCTTGCGAAGGTTCTCATCAATGAACTAGACGTTGAGGAATTTGACGTTCTAGAAATCAACGCAAGCCGTGAAAACGGCATTGACAATATGCGTGAACGTATCAATGGATTCGTTCAAACTATGCCTTTTGGTAGATTTAAGGTCGTATTGCTTGACGAGGCTGACTATCTATCACAAGCTGCACAGGCAGCACTGCGTAATGATATGGAAGCATATCACGAAACAGTTAGGTACATTCTAACGTGTAACTATCAGCACAAGATTATTCCAGCGTTGAAGTCACGTTGTCAAGAATTCCATATCGCTAAGCCCGATATCACTGAATACACAACTCGTGCAGCTACAGTATTGATTACTGAGGGCATTGATTTTGATCTTGATGACCTTGACACTTATGTTCGTGGCTGCTATCCTGATCTTCGCAAATGTTTGAATCAACTACAGCAGAACAGCGTTGATGGTAAGTTAGGCAAGCCGCAGTCAACTGGCAGCGGTGAAGATGAATTGCTTGTTGCAGCAACAGAACTATTCAAGAGTGGCAAGATTCTTGAAGGTCGTCAACAGTTGATGCAGTATATTAGTTTGTATCCAACTCGCATTGAAGATTGTTATCGCTGGATGTATGAGAACCTTGATCTATGGGGCAATACGAATGAAGGCAAAGATGCTGCAATCATTATTATTCGTAATGGTCTTGCGAATCTTCCTCTCGTTGGTATCCCTGAGATTAGTCTAGCAGCAACACTCGTAGAATTAACAGCCTAAGGAGAATATAAATGGCTAAATGGACACTAATGCCCAAATTTAAGAAGAATATTCAAGAAATTGAATTTTGGACAAAAGAAGGTAAGGTAATTCAGTATAGTGTTTGGTGGCGCGGAGGTAACGTTACTCTTACTACCGCCACTGATGAAGCGCCCGAAATTGATCTAGAAAATGCCGATGATGAAGGGTTAGATGTTTATGGTTTAGTAGACGGTGAAAATATTCTAGAAGTAGAAATGGATAGTTTTTGGGATGGTGATAATTCTGAATGGTTCACTGTTTCTCCTAATGTAACAGAAGAAGAACTACAGGAAGTCATTGACGCTTGGGAAGAAGATTGGAGCTCCGGAGTAGAAGAACTAGGCTGGGAGCAAGAAGACAGTGAAATCTATTTTCACGGCGAACTAGAGCTTGAAAAGGTTGAAGAATGAGATATCTATTAATTTCATATCTTAGAAAAATGAATGGTCAGATTGATGAAATGGTTAACGTATCTAAAAGAGTACGTACTTCTGACCTAAACAATTCTAACGTAATTCTTGATTTTGCTGAAAAGAAAATTGTTAAGTGCGTGATTGAAGGCAAGAATCACGACACTACCTTTGATCAAATGCGTAGTTATTATGCCAAAGTTTATCCTCAGCTAGTAGAGCAACTAGATAAGGAAGCAATAATTACTGCCGAACAAGAAAAGAAAGCAAGTAAGATCAAAATAAAAACGGGGCGTTAAAGCCCCGTTTTCATTTTATGAGTACATATTTAGAATATGTTCAATAATTTTGTGTCTTCTAATGTCTCTTGTGTCAAACTCACAAGCAGCCATTCCAGGAACACGATGTTCTAGAATCTTAGATTTCAAATCTAACAATCCATTGTCTAAAGTTTTTCTGTCGGTTTGCTCAACGTCGCCAGTAATGACAATCTTACTGCCCTCACCAATTCTTGTCATTAGCATTTTCATCTGACTTGGCGTTGCATTCTGGGCTTCGTCCAGAATGATCCAACTATGTTTGAAATTGCGGCCTCTACAAAAGGCCAGGGGCGCAATTTCAATAATCTGCTCACTGATCATATACTCTAGTTCTTTGGTTGAATAATATTCTCTCAACACATCAAAAAGAGGTCTGACCCATGGTTCCATTTTTTGATTTAAATCGCCAGGCAAAAACCCGTGCTTTTCATCATCAACTGCCACTGCTGGTCTTGTAAGTAATATTTTATCACAGTCACCTCTCCTCATTGCTTGGATTGCTGCTAGCATTGCTAGGTATGTTTTACCAGTACCCGCAGGACCACTCACTACGACTATATCAATGTTAGGATCTGTCAAATTGACTATGTATTTTTCCTGGTTTACCGATTGTGGTATTAGTTCGATAGGTTTTGTGACCCTTTTGGGCTGGTGTTGATTGAAATCAATTGTTTTTGATTCGTTGTGGTAAGAAGCATCGCTTTGATATTTCTTACTATAGCGTGTGTCTTTCTGTCTTAGTGCGCTAGTCTTTCTTTTGCTCACATATTTCTCCTGGTTGTTGTGTTTTGACACATGAAAGCATTGCTTTCAAAACTACTTAGAACCAGGCTATTGAGTAAACTATCAGTATGTGAAAAATTGTTTCCTGTGATAAATATAAAGCTTGTTTCTGAAAGCGTTTCCTTCTTATTGTTGCTGGAAAGATAAATACATATATGAGTACTTTACCAGCAGACAAGTTTTTCAACGATATTGATTTCGTTAGTATTGTGGATACCATCAAGGGTGTCTACATGAGCGATGGCGCTATGTCCACGTTACTTGACTTTGAACGAGTTATGGACGAAGCCGATGTATACGCATTCAAGAATTGGATAGTAGGTGAACTAGTAGACGGTCCTGTTGTGGGCAGATATAGCTGTAAGTGTACCTTTATGTGGCCTTATAAGTTGATGCCGGATCCACGTGGCGCATTACGTCTTACTAATATTGGATGCAAAGTAACGTTTGGTAAAGGTGAGATTAAAGTTCCTGTTGAAGTACAAGACTATGAAGACTTTGTTCCTGGAACTAGATATCCTAAGATGGCTAAAAGAAAAGTTTGGTTCGTTGAAATTGTTATTCCGTTTGAACTAATGGATGATATTAAGGAAGGTTCAATTGATCTTGCTGACCAGACCATTGACTTGTCAGAAATTGAAGACGCATATGACGAAGATTTGGACGATACAATGACTGATGAAGATGCAGTAGAAACACAGGCTGATCAAAATCAACCCGGTGCTGCACAAGCAGGCCAACCTAACATGGGGATGATGTAATATGGCACTAGATTACATGGACCTAGAAGACCAATTAAAAGATACAATCACTGTTGACGAATACGCCGCTAAGATGGGTAAGGATAGCGATATCGTTACAGTTACTTTTACTACAAATAGCAAACTTGCAGCAAAAGATTTAGTTACTTGGTTTGAAAGAGGATATGACTTTGTATTAGATGCTAGTGTTAGCGATGGCGAAATTGAACCGGGCAAGTGGCTAGTGTTTGTTGAAATGGATCGTAGAAGTAAAGTTCCCCAGAGAATTTGCAAATTATTATCTGATCTTGAGACATTGACCGGATTCAAACTAACTGACTGGTCAGTTGATATTGAAGGTGATCAGGTAGATGCTGATGAAGAAATGTTACGTCAAAAACTAATCTTGAATCCAAATGAATACAAGAGCAAAAAAGAAGACAAAGACGAAGATAAACTTAACGAGTTTCGTGAACTAGCTGGGCTAGACACCAAAAAGATGTACAAAGAAGATGAGTACATCAAAAACTTAAAAGCAATAGCGGGGATGTAAGTATGTTTTTACCAGAAAAAAATAAAAGTGAAGAACTACAGCTTATCGCAAAAAACGATGAGCATGAAGATTCTATGAAAAACGATGGGGAATTTATGGCACAAGTAAAAGAAAGAAACGCAGAAGCTAACCAGCTTATGAATCTTAACAATGCTGCACTAACTCAAGCAGGAAATAACGCTGCTCAAAACGCAGAGGTATTAGTAAAGCATGATAAGGAAAGCGAAGACTGGATCAACAAGAAATGGCGTCCTGCAATGGGCTGGATGTATATGGCAGTCTGTGTGTTTGACTTCATTCTATTCCCAATTGCATGGTCAATCTTGCAGGCAACTACAGCAGGTTCAGTAACAACTCCATGGCAACCAATCTCACTACAGGGTGCTGGTCTATTCCACATCGCAATGGGTGCTGTTCTTGGTATCGCTGCTTATGGTCGCACTAAGGAAAAGATTGAAGGAGCTGCAACCGTTGATACTAGTGTAGGGGCAACACCTCCTGCAATCGGCGGATTGTTGAAATAATACTTGACTTTTAACGCCCAGAGTGCTATATAATGAGTATGGATCATTATAACACTCTGGGTGTTCCACGGGACGCTAGCCAAGAAGATATTAAACGAGCTTTTCGTAAGCTAGCCATGACCCATCATCCCGATAAGGGTGGCAACCCCGCCGAATTCCAAAAGATCAACGAAGCATATAATACATTAAGTGATCCTGCTAAACGACAGCAGTATGATAATCCACAGCCACAAAACAGTCCATTTGGTGGTTTTCAATTCCATCAACATGGTTTTGATTTAAACGATATATTCAGTCAAATCTTTGGTCAGCGTGGTCCTCAAGGCGGTGCCGGTCAGCAGATGTATAGGACCCGCGTATCTGTGTCTCTAGTAGACGCATATAAGGGAAATGATCACATATTGCAGATATCATTACCAAGTGGAGTAAAGGTAATTAACCTTAAGATTCCATTGGGTGTACAGTCTGGCGATCAAGTTAGATACGATAACGTTATTGAAAACGCAACGTTGATCGTTGAATATATCGTAATGCCTGATTTAAGATTTGATAGGCAAGGATATGATCTATATTCTAACATGCCCATATCAGTATTAGACTTGATTGTGGGTACCAAAGTTGAGTTTACCACAATAGCTGGAAACAAAGTTGAAGTAACGATTCATCCCAATACACAGCCCTCACAGCAAGTGAGACTGCGAGGTTTGGGGATGCCATTTAATTCAGCAAATCAAGTATACGGTGACCAAATACTATTGCTAAAGCCGTATATACCTGATAATATACCTAGTGATATTATTGATAGTATCAAACGTTTCAAGTTAAATACCTAAAAGGAAACAAAAAATTGAATTCTTCACCCGAAATTGAAAATATTGTAGCACGAGCAATTGAAGCAGCTAAGGAGCGACAGCACGAATACGTTACTGTTGAACATCTTTTGCTAGCTTTGGTAACTCATGTTCCATTTAAGAAGTGCCTAAACAGTTTTAACATTGAAACTGACCTAATGATTCAAGAGATTGAGTCCTATCTCAATGGACTGCAATCTATTGTTTCAAATGACCCTAACATACAGCCTCGTCGGACTAACACACTTGAGCGTGTTATGAATCGTTCAGTGACGCAGGTTCTGTTCACTGGTCGTAGGCAGGTTGCTACTATTGACTTGTATATGAGTATCGCTAGTGAAAATAATAGTCATGCTCACTATTTCCTTCTCAAGTATGGTGTAGCCAAGAACGAGTTTCTTAATCATTGGCAAAAGAATTACAAGGGTGCAGACTCCATTTCTTCTATCACTGATAATCAGGCAGAAGAAATTCTTGAAGAATATACGATTAATCTTACACAACTTGCCCGTCAAGAAAAGCTTGAGCCTGTAATTGGACGCACTAAGGAAATTGATGATATCATCAATGTTCTCGCTAAGCGTTTCAAGAGCAACGTATTGATGGTCGGTGACCCCGGCGTTGGTAAGACTGCAATTGCGGAAGGTATTGCTAACGCTATCGTTGAAAAGAATGTTCCCGACTTCTTGCTTGATCACGAACTTTACAGCCTCGAGGTTGGTTCACTGCTTGCAGGTTCACGATATCGTGGTGATTTTGAAGAAAAGGTCAAGCAGGTTCTTGAAGCACTTAATGTAAAGAAGAAAGCAATCCTTTTCATCGACGAAGCACACACTATGCAGGGCGCAGGTAATGCAGGCAACGGAAGTGTGGACTTTGCTAACATGATTAAGCCTGCTATCACTAAGGGTACACTCAAGGTGATTGCAAGCACGACTTGGGAAGAGTTCTACGAGAGCTTTGAAAAGGATCGTGCATTGATGCGCCGCTTCTATCGTGTCGCCATTGACGAACCTAGCAAGGATTCTACTATCCGTATTCTTTCGGGTCTGTCTGCACGACTTAATGATTTCCACGAAGTCAATATTTCAACGGATGCTGTTGAAGCTGCCGTTGAACTAGCAGAACGCTATATTCACGACCGTAAGAACCCTGACAAGAGCATTGACTTGCTTGACGCAGCCTGTGCTAAGCAGCGTGTTCTTATGAACAAGGATGCAATCATCACTAAGGAACTTATCTATGAACAGGTAGAAAAGTTCACTGGCGTTCCCGCTGACAAGTTGAGCGGCGATAATATGGATCGTATTCAGAATCTTGAAATGAACGTCAAGAATAAGCTCTACGGTCAGGATGAAACAGTTGATAAGGTTCTTGAACGTGTCTATGTTAGCTTTGCTGGCATCGGCAACGATAAGAAACCTATCGCAAGCTTCTTGTTCTTGGGCCCAACGGGCACGGGTAAAACAGAATTGGCTAAGTTGCTGTCCAAGAACTTGGATATGCCGCTTCTCAAGTATGACATGTCGGAGTACGGTGAGAAGCACAGCGTAAGCAGCTTGATCGGTCCGCCCCCGGGCTACGTAGGCTTTGGCGACTCGCAGGTGCAGGGCGGTCGTCTAATTTCAGACTTGAGCAAGAACCCTCATTCAATCCTGCTGTTTGACGAAGTTGAAAAGGCTCACCCCGATATCTTCAATATCTTCTTGCAGATGTTGGATGAGGGAACCGTGACTGGCAGCAACGGTAAGCAGGTGTCTATGAAGAATACTCTTATCATTCTGACTAGTAACTTGGGTAGTGCTGACAACGAGCGTAACAACATCGGCTTCGGTGATCTTAACAAGACCGGCGAAGACGATAAGGCATTGAAGCAGTTCTTCAAGCCTGAGTTCCGTAATCGTCTTGATATGGTTTGTAAGTTCAACAAGCTTGATAATCTTTCTATTAAGAAGATTGTAGTCAAGTTCGTTGAAGAACTTAAGAAGCCCCTTCTTGAAAAGCACAACATCACTCTTAACTTGAGTGAACCAGTCATTGACTATCTTGCCGAAGTTGGTTATGACAGTAAGATGGGCGCTCGTCCTCTTGCACGTAAGATTGATGAGTTGGTTCGTGTTCCTCTTTCAAAGAAGATTCTTTTTGAGCGTATCAACAACGCAAACGTAATGGCAGTAATGAACGATAAGGAAATTTCGTTTGAAATTACTCCCAAGCAGTCAGCACATGTTGGTGAAGATGGCATCATTCACGTTGAAGGTTGAAGAACGGGAAAAGCTGTATTATAGTAAGTACTCATACAAGGCTGTATGCCGAGTAAGGGGTGCTTACTATACAAATAATGTAACTACAATTGATCAATATATAGAAAAAATTGAAGCTATCCGCGGCGGCTCATCACGGTGGCCAATGTTCATTGATGGTAAGCTTGAACCAATTGATTATCATGATCTTGATACATTGATAAGATATATTGTTAGATTTGAAAAGAATAATAAGGGAACCATACGTAGAGAAGGGAATAGTATATCATTTTTTAGTAATGACTTATCCTTTCTTAAGAAGGCTCCTTCAATATTATCACCTTTGAAAATATTTCAGGCTGAACTATTGCCTGCAGGAGTAAAATACTTCAAGCGTGATGTTCCTGCACCATATAGAGTTCATTTTAAAGAAGCTAAAGTTAACAGCGAAATAAAACAAGATATATTATCGTACATAGAACGGACAGATGGAGTAGAGGCGTCATCTGCATTAATGACTTGGCTGAACAGACCTAACAAATGGAGTCATTCTTGGTGTAGTAAAAACTATTACATCAACTACAACGATAGTAGTCAGTTAACAATGATGCATATTCTGTTTCCAGAAGTGATCGGGAAGAACTATAAACTAGAACAGAAGTGATAAATACTCTATATATTTTGGAGTTTTATCATGGCAAAAATGATTGAAGAGGTCATCGTTATCAAGCTCGCCAAGCTTGTAAAAGACAGTGACCCAACTAGCGCAATTATCGCAGAAGATGCACAGATTGCATTAGAACAAGTAGCCCAAGAACTAGCAGGTGATGGGGTCTTAGTAGAGGTTGAGAAAGCTTAATGTCTCAAGTTACTACTTTGATCCTTTTGCCACAAACATCTTACCTAAATCCTGGTAATGGTGCACCTTATACTGTGACAGGCAATGCACAGCCTGCCGCAGCATATTATTTGGGTAATCAGGATTTACAAACTGTAAACTTTAATATCACTAACGTCACTGGTAATATCGTTATTGAAGCTACCTTAGCTGCTAATAGTGATAACGCCGACTGGTTTAAGGTTTACGAGTTTGAAGCAACTGCTAGCAACACTAGCTCATATACTAATATTGATGGCAATTTCGTTTATGTCAGAGCAAAGATTGAAAACTTCAGTCAAGGCACAGTTAATTTTGTTAAGGTAAGTTACTAATGAGTATGATTGTCATTATGCCCGGCGGCTTTCACCCATTTCACGCAGGACATGCTGCACTATATCAAAGTGCCTTGAAAGCATTTCCTAATGCAGATGTATATGTCGCTGCAACTAATGACACCAAATCTCGTCCTTTTCCCTTTGAGATTAAAGAGAAATTAGCTAAAGTTGCTGGCGTTCAGGATGGGCGTTTTGTTCAAGTAAAGAGTCCGTTCCAAGCTAAAGAAATCACTCAGAACTATGATCCTGAGCAAGACGTACTAGTATTTGTACGCAGTGAAAAGGACCGTGATGAACAACCTAAACCAGGTGGCACAAAGAAAGATGGTAGCCCTGCATACTTTCAGCCTTATACAGGCAAGAACTTAGAACCATTTGGTAAGCATGGCTATATCGCATATCTACCTACAGTAGAGTTTGGTCCTGGTATCAAATCTGCAACTGAGATTCGCAACATTTGGCCTCAGTTAAATGATCGTCGCAAGCTTGCTATGGTAATGAGCTTGTATCCTAAAGCACGAGAGAACGAAAGACTTGCTAAGAATATTGTCAAGATGCTTGATTTAGGAATGGGAACTGAGGATGTATCAGAAGGTAGAGAAAACTTACCACCAGAAAACTTTAACGCAGACGATATCAATAACTTAATGCGTTTGAAAGACTTGAATCAAATTAAATTGCAGGCATTTAGATTAATCACTAATCCCAATTCAAGTCGCCCTATGAAGCCAAATAAAGTTGCATGGTTAAAGCAAAGACTTGAACAACTCAGAGACAAGCAATCAGTCATTAAACTATTGTATGATATGCTATTGAGTGGTGAAGGCAACAAAGTAATAGGAAGTCGTTATAGCATGGAACCAAACGTGTATCGTAAGACATTCAAAGAGTTGAATGAAAAAGCCGGTGATGTTTATACTGCTAGACAAGCTGAAATCATTGAAGACTTAGGAAATGGATATTTCTTAGGTGATGATACTTACCAAGATGATGAAGGCTTCTATAAAGAAGGATTTACTGTTTACTATCAAGTAGGTGATGATTCATATAGAATGGTTGCCGCTGTAGACATGAGTCCATATCGTAATCCTCCAGGGCATGTTGAAAACGAAATCAAAAAGATTATTGCAAATGACCAAAATGTGTCCGAAAATCAGGATTATTTAGAAGAAAAATAATTTCACTACTAGTTCCTCTTGTAAATATCTATACAAGTTTACAAGAAAGAGGACTACATGGCACGTAAACCAAAAACTACTAATACTGAGAATGTTGCACCAAACGGCGAGGAACGCACAGTTCCCGTAGAGAAGGTGCAAGAAATCGCTGAACAGGCTGCACAGGAGCAGGCTCCCCAGGCTGGACAGGTACAGGTTAACGTTGACTTCCTCCGTACAACTAAGGTTCACATTGCGATGCCTTGCTACGGTGGTATGTTGACAGAATCAACTTTCATGTCATTTATCAAGTGGGCTAACACTGCCCGTCAGCTTGGTATTGACTGGACACTAGAAACAATGGTTAATGAATCATTGATTAGCCGCGCAAGAAACACACTCACTGCTAAGTTTCTTGACATGCCCGACGCAACGCACTTATTCTTCGTTGATGCTGATATCGGTTGGGAACCCTGGCATTTGCTAGTCCTCTTGAATAGGGACGTAGACGTTATCGGTGGTTTGTACCCAATGAAGACTATGCCCATCAAGTGGGTCGTTAACGGGTTTGAGGGTGCAGAAGAAGGCCCCGATGGACTTCAAGAAGTTTCAAAGGCAGGCACCGGATTCCTTCTTATGAAGAAGCATGTATTTGAGAAGATGAATAGTCACCCCGCGGTTAAGCAGTACAAGAACGACATTGGTCTTGATCCAAGATACGATCAGCACTTGAAGACTTACTTTGACACCGCAGTTCGTCAGAATCGTTACTACAGTGAAGACTGGACCTTCTGTGAAAACTGGAGAGACCTCGGTGGTCGTATTTGGGTTGACAAGCGAGTTCTTCTCCGTCACTCAGGATCATATGTGTTCTGTCAAGAAAATCAGCAGTACTTGATGGATAACATTGGTCCAATGTATGTTCAGGAGCAGGCAGCAAAGGCAGCAGCCGAAGCCGCAGCACAAGAATCTTCCCCGCCTAATCAGTAATATCTGATTAGTAGCGTTAACTAGGGGCCTCAGAATGGGGCCCCCTTTTTGTTTATGTGATAAATACTATATTACTATATAGGATTACCCATGAAAATTACAGATATCGTCAACGAAAGCACTACAGCAGGTTCTATTGCTACCGTGTCAGCACCAATGTCCACACAATCTAGAAACGCTAGCATTTATGGTGGCAAAAAGGTAGGAAATCTATTGACTGGTAAAAAGACTAATAAGAAGTATGCCAACTCAATGAATGAGGGCAAGATGAAAGAACTTGCTATGGATATCAGAAACATGGATAACGGCAACTTCAAAAAGAAGTATGGTAAAGATAAAGAACAAATTAAGTTCTTATTAGGCGATCCTGATGCCAAGAAGACAGTTCACGAAGCTGACTTACAAGAAGATGATTTGATTCTTGTTCCGGGTCAAGGACACAAGTTAAAGAGTGGTTTCATTCCACATGGTCAAAGTCGCATTGATCACGAAGTTGAAATGGCTCGTAGCGACCTATTCAGTGCTGCTAAGAACGCAAAGCAAGTATATGAGTTGATTGCTGATTTAACCGAAGAAGAAGGTCTTGAAGGCTGGGTACAAGAAAAGATCATCAAAGCAAATGACTATCTAAACACTATTCGTGAATATCTAGAAGGTAAGCAACTACAACAACATGAAATGACCGGCGGTGTTATTGCTGCTGGTGGGGTCGGTGAAAGTATGGATTCTGCAAAAACCATCCGCACTTTTAGCGGAGACCGATATGTTGTTCCGACTGGCCAAGAACATGAAATTGATGACTATAGTAAAGCAGTAGAAATCATAAAGCAAAATAGAAGAACACCTGTTGCTAAGGAAGTGTACAATAAAGCATTAGCAACAATGAAGAAATATGAGGAAGGCCGCACTGGGTGGAAATTTGTTGATGGTGGCGTAGGCTAAGATGCGTGATATCATCAACTTGCTAGAAGCTGTTGAGAAGGGTTGCCCCCGTGCTACCCACGACATTGACTTGAATCTTAAGAATCGTCAAACTGCAATTGACGAATACATGTATGGCCCAGCCAATCCAAATAAGCCCGGTTCATATTGGAAAGATTTGAGCAAAGTATTTAAAGTTGATGAAGCTACGGCTAAGTCAATGATGTGCGGAAACTGTGCTGCATTTGATGTAAGCGATAGTATGCGTGATTGCATTGCAAGTGGTATCAGGGGCGATGAAGATAATATTGATCCTAATGCTACTATTAACTTAAGTGATTTGGGTTATTGCAACTTCTTACACTTCAAATGTGCAGGCGGTCGTAGTTGCAAAGCTTGGGTAACGGGCGGACCAATCACTGAAAAAGATAAGAATAAGAAGGCTGACTAAATGAGTTCTATATTTGATGGCATTGGCGACGAAGGCGTAGAACAATTAGATGAAAATCTACGCAAGTGGTTCAAAGAGAAGTGGGTTCGTTTTGGTCCCGACGGCAAGATTCGTGGCGCTTGTGCAAGAGGTGATGACAGTGAAGGTAAGCCCAAATGTCTCCCCCAAAAGAAAGCACATGCATTAGGTAAGAAAGGCCGCAAATATGCTGCTAGTAAAAAGCGCAGAGAAGATCCAAACCCAGAGCGCAGAGGAAAGGCTAAGAACGTAGCTACTAAAAAGAAGTCAAACGAAGATATTCAGGTAAATGAAAAGTGGAGTCAAAAATACAAAGACAGTATTAATTGCTCTAATCCAAAAGGCTTTAGCCAAAAAGCACATTGCGCAGGTAAAAGAAAGAACGAAGATATGAACAGAGAAAAATGCCCAGAATGCGGTGGTCCAATGTATCATGAATCAATGATGAATGAAAAGAAGGATGCTTGCTATCATAAAGTTAGAAGCCGTTATAAAGTTTGGCCTTCTGCTTATGCGTCGGGTGCATTAGTTCAATGCCGTAAGAAGGGTGCTAAAAATTGGGGCACCGGTGGCAAGAAGAATGAGAGCAATATCATGAAGGGTATTGTTGATGAATCTGAAAATGTATTAGTACTCTACATTGATGGCAAGCCCTCTACCAAATACGCAAAAGACCATGAAGCAAAAGGTGACTTAGAAAGACTACAAGCTAAGTTCCCTAACAAAAAGTTTGAGCTTAAGAGAGAAATGCGTGAAGGTGTGATCATCGGTCATGACAAAGACGATCCTCAAGTTGCAGTTCTTGGCGGCGCCGGTTCATACAGCCTTAGCAATCTCAAAAAGAAAGCACAGATGGAAGCTAATGAATTAGCAAAAGATGTTAGTGAAGGTAAGTTTAAAAACTCAGCATATAATGTTAAGCAACTTGCCAACACACTAAACACAATCGTAGCTGCTGAAGAAGAAATGTCAAAGCTTTACTTCGGTGAAGCTGCCGGTGAAGATACCCGTGAAATTGGTTCTCAGCTTGAAGATTTGGCTTATGAAATTAAGGAACTTGCTGATACTGCTATGCGCTTAGTGCGCGGCACAGAAGAAGAAGGTAGAGCAAAATCATATTGGTACCCTCATATTGTAATGGCAGTCAGTGAAGATCATAGTTACATGGGAAAAAACATGTTCACTATGATGGATTCAGCAAATAGCCTTATGAATAATGAAGAAAATGAATTCAATGAAGACTACACCGGTGAGTTCGCAGCAGAAGTAACTCCTGCAATCAATCCATATGGTGGTCTAAAAGATCGTAAACACAGAGGTGCTATCAGCGAAACTCCAACTGATAATCCTACTGGTGCTAGTGGTGAAGGTGGCTGGAGAAAGTACAAGCCAAAGAGTGCCGGAACAATAAAGGAAGGTAGTGATGAGCTAGAAGCATTTTTAGCCCAATATCCAGAGGCACGTGATGCAATGCGTAATGCAGTCCGTCACTTTGAATATGCATATGACGCAATGGATCATGTTGCAGGACATGTTTTACACAAGATGCCCTACTCTGAGTGGGAAAAGGTGCGACAGGATTTCATTAACTATTTTGTAAAGCACGGACTGAAGGCTGATGTTAATGAAGAACAGCTTGACGAAAAGTGCTGGGATACACACAAGCAAGTTGGTATGAAAAAGAAGGGCGACAAGATGGTGCCTAACTGCGTACCGAAGGAATCAGCCATCATGAGAGGCCTTAAGCGTGAGAGCAAGTGAGTTTCTACCTGAATCAGTAAGCACGGGCTTAGGTGGAGGTTGTGCCGGCAACAATGGCGGCTCAATGGTAGGCGGTCCTACTACCTACGAACAAGAATATAATATGTTCAAACGTAAAGGACCTCGTCGTATCACCGCGATGACTAATGAAAATAAAACAAATACTATAACGCTTGCTGATATCTATGATGGTGAATATCCAGATGACGATGAGCTTATTTGGAATTATGTAGGCGATAGTGACTTTGATGTTCCTTTTGAAGTGCAAACTATACAACCTATGATTCTTGACAACATATTAATCAATCAATATGGCGTAGAACATATTGAAGACTTATATGACATGATGCAGCCAGAACAAATAGAAGTTATTGATCACTACAAAAATGATCCTAATCTGTCACAACAAGTAATTATACTAAATCAAGATAGAATTGTTGACGGGAATCACAGAGCGGTAGCAGCAGTATTATCAAACAAACCAATTAACTACATAGATGTTAGTGAGGAAGAAATATGAGCCATCTCAGAGATGTTAGGATGACATACTTTCAACACCTGTTTAGGGCGTACAAAGTTGCATTTATATTAATGGTGCATGGATTATTTCCAAATATTTGGAAGACGAAAGCGAGTGACATTTTAAATGAAAGATAGTTGGATTAAAGATATATTGATGGCACTATTCCCTATACTATTGACTGGTGTAGGATATTTAGTAATGGCAGTTATAAATCTACAAGAGCAAGTACAAATTATGCAAGACAATGCTCAAATTGCAAGAGACCAACTCAAGGATGATATTGAAGACGATATTCATGACATTGACAAAAGAGTTGCAGTTCTTGAATCAAAACAATAAATAGTCTATAGGACTATGAACATGCTCACTGATACACTTAAAACCCTTTTAGCCACTGCATATGCTTTGTCAATCAAGGCACAAAACTTCCACTGGAATGTGGAAGGACCTAATTTCCCCCAGTATCACGAATTCTTTGGTAATTATTACGAAGAAGTATACGGCAACACTATTGACAAGTTGGCAGAAATCATTCGTCAACTTGATAGCTATACTCCCGGTAGTATCCTTCGCTATGCTGAATTAAGTCAGATCGCAGATCAAGTAAAAATCCCTCGTGCTGAGTTGATGATGCAAGAACTACATCAGGACAACGCTATCATTCTTGATATGTATAAGCAAGCCTTCCATGTAGCGAATGACAGCGATGAGCAGGGTATTGCAAACTTTATTGCAGAACGCATTGATGCACATGCTAAGCACGCCTGGATGCTAAGAAGTATTCTCAAAACCGCGAGGGCGTAATGTCCCCGGATGAAATGCAGATGTTAATCAAATCACTACAACTATTAGAACAAGAGCCTGAGCTACAGGAAGAAGTTGTTGTGGTTGAAAATATTAAGCATTCAGATGGTAAAGATTATATCACTCAGATTGAAGAATTCATATTCAATCTAGGACCAGATGATGTAGGTGTAGAAAAGTTTGGCCCTTACACTGTTCACTTTGAGGGATTCAGTGACTATTGCCAGCAGGATGCAAATGATCGCTGTTATTTGCCTGCTGATCATCCTAGGTATCTATCAAAGTACGAAGACATTTATGATGAAGTACTAAGAGACTTTATCAATCGTGAAGATGGTAAAATGCCAATTGAGTCGGGATTGGCAGGCGACGAAGAATATCCGATTTACTACGCTATCTTTAAAGAAGAAGATAACTTAACCGAAGACAAGTCAATTAACACAGTTGCTTATCACGGTACAACAGACGATATCTCGGCGTTTCGTCCCTTCAGTCACTTTGGCTCTGAAACTGCTGCACGAGATAGAATGGATTATAAGAAAGTCAAGAACGGTAAAATCTATAAAGTACAAATTGATATCAAGAATCCATTGACGATCAAAGATTTTCCTGGTGTACACTATGACAGACTCTATGCGTTTGAGTTGAGAGACAAGAAACTCATCAGTCAAGAAGAAATGGAATTCATTACTACTGAACAAGATCCTCAAGAATTAAGAAAGCGATTACTTGACAAACTGAGAGATTTAGGCATTGATGGTTTCGTATACAAGAATAGATACGAAGACAAGGGTCATCTAAGCTACGTCATTACTGATCCTAGTCAAGCTAAAATCGTTGATGTTGAAGAAGTCTTATTAAAAGAAGAACAAGTTGAAGAAGCAAGTCCAAGTACACTTGAGGGCAGCTTTACTCCAGACTTAGTTGAGAGTAAGACTTGGTTATGTGATATGTTAGCTAAGGGTCTTAAAGGCAAGAACGCTGGCACTATCTATGTGCTAGGTAGCTGGTATGGCAATATGGGTATCTTCATACAGCAAGCCGGAGTTAAGTTTGACAAGCTTGTGCTTGTTGAACCAAATGAAGAATGGTTAATTCGCAGTAAAAAGCTATTAGATACATTAAATGACGAAGGCAAGTTGGTATTACTTCATCAAAAAGCAGAAGATGTAGTTTATGAAAAGCCTGGAGTAGTTATTAACACTAGCTGCAACGAAACAGGTCCAGTGTTTTTAACTAAGGTTCCCGATAATATGCTATGTTTATTGCAAGCAAGGAACAATGTTTCTGACGTAGCAATAAATACTGATAGCTTAACAGAATTTGATGAGTTGTTTAATTTGTCTAAAGTATATTATACTGGTGAAAAGAAATTAAACGATCCAGAAACTGAATACACAAGATATATGAAGATTGGCAGAAAATGAGAGCAAAGCAATTCGTACCTATTGTAGAAGCTCAGCAAGAGCTTTTTGAAGTAAATATGAGCCCAGGCAACTTGAAGAAGCTTGCTAGTGGCATTGATGCATTAGTGGGTATTGAATTTGAAATGCTTGTTCCTGACGTTGGTGTTGTAGATGATGACGATATGGAACCGGAAGAGGATATGGATTATGATGAAGAAGCCTACGATATTGATGATATCGTTCGCTTCTTTAATGACGGTGACTACAATGATCGCAGCACAATTAGAGACTTAGAAGAAGAACTAAAAGAAAAGTTCTATGAGTGGCAAAGCGAACAAATTGATGAGCAGTGGAATAATGACGGTAGAGAATACTTTGCAAAATGGGTAAAAGACAACGTAGATCCTGATACGATTGCCGATCACGTAGACAAAGAAGAAGATTTATTTGGTAATAGAAACCCTGACGGATCAGACTGGGCACAGTTCATTGAAGATGAATGGGAAGAAGGATTTGACAGCGATAGTTATCAAAGGGCATACGATGATTTCCGCGAAGAAAGACAAGATGAAGGCGACTTTGACGAAAGAGAATTCTTAAGAGAAATCGGCATTCGTTATATGTCCGATGTTAATGATCGTGTCAGAGAATATGTTGCATGGCCACATTATACCTATCCAAGTGGCGATGGAGAAATGAACCTTGAGAATCTAGCAGATGAATTCTCAGATGCAATCGGTCGCAAAGTTCACTACAGTACTGGTTATCACGGTGGACCAAGAACGAGTGATGCGTATACGATTGAACCCGACAGCAGTTTAAGCGGTTCAGGTGATGATGCTGGACTTGAGTTCATTAGTCCCCCATTGCCAATTGATGAAGCGTTAGCAGATGTTAAGAAGATTAAAGAGTGGGCCGATGACAAGGGCGCATATACTAATAGAACTACTGGTCTTCACATGAATGTCAGTGTTCCTGGATTTAATCAAGAAAATTTAGACTTCGTTAAGCTAACATTGTTGTTAGGTGACAAGTATCTACTAGATAGATTTGGCCGCAGTGCAAATAGTTATTGTAAGAGTGCTTTAGATGTTATTGAAGAAGCACCCAGCGTACAAGACAAAGAACTACTATTTAAGAAATTAAAAAATAATCTTGAAACTATTGCAAGTAAAGTTATTCACTCAGGTAGAGTAGGTAAGTTCACTAGTATCAATCCTAAAGATAATCGTGTTGAGTTCAGAGGTCCCGGTGGTGACTGGCTTGATCAAAACTTTGACAAGATTGAAGATACATTATACCGCTGCGTAGTAGCACTTGACGCTGCTGTTGATCCTGACAAGTATCGTAAGGAATACTTAAAGAAGCTTACTAAGATGTTTGCTCCTACTAAGGGTTCACTGGAAGATGTGTTCGTTCAGTATGCAGCAGGTACTATCACTAGAGAAGAATTGAAGAACAAGCTTAAGGCTACACAATCACAAAGAAAACAAGAGAAACTATCCAAAGAAGGAGTAGTTGAACTTGAATTCTATGATGCAAGAGACGGTGACTGGATCATTGAATATGACAATCCAACCGGCGACAATCGCAGAATGTTCCTCAAAAAGACTGAACAGGTTGATGATGCTAATAAGGCAATGGAAGCTGCAATGAAATTAGAGCCGAGTTGGTTCAAGCCTGATGACATTGAAAATATCATCGCAACTGAATTTACCGGTAAAAAAGAATATAACGTGTTTGACAAGGATGGTAATGTCGTTGGTAACTATATGGCAATAACACCTTTACAAGCAATTGATATTACACTTAGTTATGAGAGTGGATTGCCAAAGCAAGGATTGACTGCTAAGTTAGCAAGCGAGACTCCGCAACAACCACTTAGAATGGCACCCGGCGAATCAGAGTTCGTCGTAATTAACAATACATTAAATCAAAGAGTTGATTTAGCGGCAAGAGATAGCGCAACTGCATTAAGCCGCGCATTGCGTAACAATCCAAGTTGGGACTCATATCAACATCAGATTAGAGTTCTCTCGGCAACTCCTCAGTCTCAAGAAGAACCGCAATACAACTTATATCGTGTAAGAGGTAACGGCGAAAGTCAATACATTAGTGCTAGAACAGTGGGTGAAGCTGGAAGAATCGCATTGACATTGTACCCTAGCATGGGTGATACCGTTGGCAGTCTAGATGTTGTATTGCAGGATGCTGATCCTAATGTGGTCAATATGTATCTAAGATCGCAACAGAGTGAACTAGAGCGCAGAAATAATCAGTCATCCTCCAGTAATGAATTGACTGCAACTCCAAGAGAATTTTATGTTAGCAACAACAGATTTGGCGGCACGATTAGAGTTGAAGCCCCTAATCAGGAAGAAGCATACCACGCTGCTACTAGAGCCCGCCCTGAATGGTCAATACTAGACTTGACAGCAACCGAAGTAGGCGGAAGATCAAATCAATCTAATAATGGATTGACAGCAGGACAACCCGGCGAAGGTGAGCTTTATCAAGTTACAGATGTAGGCGACACCGGGGGTGTAGTCATTCGTGCAACTAGTCCAGAACATGCTATTGAACGAGCTAGACAGGCGCACCGCATAGACCCTTCAAGAGAATTAGAAGCAAGGCTATATAACGGTTGACATTGGCCCGTCAATATGATAAAACAGTGATTCACTGATAAATACTACAGAGGTGATAGATTATGAAGATTAATGAAATTCTTACCGAATCGTTTGACAACATTGAAGATCCGGATACCGACAAGGTCCCCAACATTGTCATGCAGATTCGCAAGAGCATGGACACTGGCGGCAATCGCCCTATCATCTTCCGTGACGGTAGTAAGGAAGCTCTTCCAGTAAATGCTATGATTGCATTCTTGAATCGTTATGAAACTCTTAAGCCAATGGATCGTGAAGAAATGCAAGACCGTGCTGTTCAGAGCAAGGAAGCATTCATTGATGCAGTCAAGAACTATAACAAGCCTAGAGCACCAAAGAGTATCTACTAATAACGTAAAAAGTACGTAGTTTTAATAAACTAGTAGTTTTAAAATACCCCCACATGGCTAAATATTATTATAATAATAATAAGGAGCTATTGTGGGGGAATTTTTTAAACTAGTTGCCGATGTGGGCTTTCCAATCGCAGCAGCAGTCGCTGCCGGCTATTTCGTATTTCTTACATTGAAGTTCATTCTTGCAGGCGTAACAGGTTCTGTTGCGGGCATGAAGGACATAATCACGGCATTAGACAATCGTGTTAAAACAATGAATCATGACGTTATACGTATTGATACCGTCGTGTCAAATGCTTTGGGCCTTAAGCCAGATATTAACCGTGTTGCTCGTGCAGACGGTAAAAATGATGCAAGGAGAGACTAATGGGACCAAATATAGCTAAACTAATCGGTGAGTATGGTTTCCCTATTGTTGCTGCATTCGGCATGGGATATTTCGTATACTATGTTTGGAAGTGGGCAACTACTGAGGTAAAACCAGTATTAAGCGAAGCAAACACTACGTTAGTAGCACTCATTGATCGTATTCGTATGCTTGATAATGATTTGATTAGAATGAATCAAAAAGTGGATACTGTATTGCATTTGCGCGGTAAGACTATTGAGAGAGAAAGAATTGAAGCTGAGCATATGATTAATCAGGCTAAACCATCTAAAACAGATAAGAACTAAAGGTGTACAGGAAAAATGCTGAAACGAGTAACACTATTATTAGGACTCTTAGTAAGCACTCCTGCACAGGCTACCGAGATAGTATTCCAATTTAAAAACCCATCATTTTCGGGAGTTAACACCGGAGCACACTGGTTAACAATTGAAAATCAGGAAGCTACTAGAAAGAAGGCTATTCAGGATAAGATAGAGGCTGATCTTAAAGCAAAAGCACTAGAAGAAAAGAACTCCATCTTAAACCGTTTTCTAAACAACTTGCAGTCTCGTATCTACTCTCAATTAGCTCAACAATTGACCAACAACTTATTTGGTTCAATGGGGGGACAGCGTGGGGAGTTTACACTTGAAGGCAACATAATCAGATACGAAAAAACAGACACAGAAATAAAGCTAGTAATCACTGACGCTGATGGCAACCAAACAGAAATCATAGTTCCTACTACTGGATTTAAATGGTAATGAACTATAAGATATTGATATTACCCTTATTATTGTCCGGATGCATGTCCACTGGGTCAGGCATACTTGAAATAAAGGATAATCCCACAAGATTAACTACTCAAGTAAACGAACTATACACATTACCGGCACCCGAAAGACAGGCAGTAGTAGCGGTATATGAGTTTCCTGATTTAACTGGTCAACGCAAAGACAAAGATGGTATTGCTAGTATCTCAACTGCTGTTACACAAGGCGGTGCCCCATTATTGATTTCTGCGTTGAAGGACGCAGGTGGAGGCACTTGGTTCAGAGTAGTAGAACGCAACAGAGTAGACGACCTAGCAAGAGAACGCCAAATTGTTCGTCAAACTCGTGAAGAATATTCGGGCGAGGGGGAAAATAAGCTTGATCCTATGCTATTTGCTGGATTGATCATCCAAGGTGGCATCATTGGCTATGATACTAACATCCAGACAGGTGGCGCGGGCGCAAGATATTTGGGCATCGGCGGTTCAACAGTTTATAGAAAAGATCAAGTGGTAGTGTCATTGCGTGCAGTTAGTACTAACACAGGTGAAGTAATACTTAACGTACAAGTCTCAAAAACTGTATTATCTGTAGGCAGAGACCTGTCAGTGTTTAAGTTCGTAGATGTTGGCACTAAATTAATTGAAGCAGAAGCCGGAATGACTGAAAATGAAGCTAACACAATGGCAGTCAAGATGGCAATTGAAGAAGCAGTTTTACAAATGGTAAAACAAGGAATAGAAAAGGGATATTTTAAAGTTGCGCCGAAGATTGAATACGATCTATCGGTAACAGGGGAAACAAAACAATGAAAAACAAACTAATGCTTTTTGTCATCGCACTGATGACCAGCACACTATCTTTCGCACAATCAACAACTAACTCAGTTTATATTGAGCAAGTAGGTGATACCAGCACAATTGATATTACACAAAAAGGGCAAAGTAACAAAATAGGTACCGAAGCTAACCGTGTAGTACTTGAAGGCAATAATCAAACAATTACAATAACACAGGAAGGTAACAATAATTCTGTGCAGGGTTCTATCATCCAAGCAGATAATATAAACATTGATACTACTGTGACGGGTGATAACAACTCACTAACCTATGACTTAGGAAGTGCCGCAACTATTGCAGGATCTACAAAGACACTCACAGTTGCCGGTGATTCCAACAGTCTTGTCTTTAACCAAGGTACAACATCTTCTGCAACTAATGCGGTTCAGAATATCACATTAACGGGTGATACAAATACACTTACCTCTACAATAAACGCAGATGATGTTGTCAATACTAAAACTATCATGGGTGACGGAAACAACATCACTACATTACAGAATGGAACAGCCGGAAAGAACATTGAAATGGTTCTTACAGGAAACACCAATAATGTAACGATAAACCAGCAGAGTACATCGAATGTTGATACACTTAAGATCAATAGCACAAGCAACGGCAGCACTATTACTATTAATCAGTGTAACGCCCTCGGCCCATGCTAATATTGGAAAGGTAACACAAAATCGCGGGACGAGTGAAGTTGTGAAGAACGCTCAACGTGTCCCTACACGCCCGCAGTTACCCATTTCTAAAATGGATAGGGTACAGACCGGTAACGGTAGAGTTGAAATCACGTTTGTGGATGACTCTACCGTTAAAGTCACCGAACAATCCAAATTAGTAATTGATGATTTTGTTTACAGCGGCAAACCTTCTACTAGCAGAATGGCCCTCAAGTTTGCGTCAGGGACTGTTAGATTTGCTACGGGTCAGTCAGGAAAGATCAACAAGAGTAATATTAATCTACGCACACCAACTGCTACTATTGCAGTGAGAGGAACTGATTTTGCTGCAACAGTAGATGATTTCGGCAAAAGTTTGGTTATTCTTTTACCAGAACCAAATGGCTCAGTAGGAGAAATCATTGTTTCAAACGCAGCGGGTACTGTTATTCTTACCAAAGCATTTCAAGCAACTATCATATCTACTACAGACAGTAAACCTTCACGCCCGGTCATATTGAATCTTACACTAGATCAAATTGATAATATGTTGATTGTCTCGCCCGCCGAAGAAGTTCGCACTAGTGAGGATTCAGAAGATAGTAGAAACAACATATTAGATTTAACCGAACTTGATGTTGATTTTCTTGCTACAAATGATTTGACAGAGGAACAACTTGCTAGTTCAGACCTTGATATTAACGCTATCAATAGTGATTTTCTAGGAGAAGATTTTCTTGATGATATAAGTACAACTGATTGTGTTACTAAAGATAATACAAAGTTGTGTGGTACTACATTTGGACTTAACAATACTACACAGATAACTACTATCATATCAGGTGATTATTTACGTCTTGTTAGAACTCTCAACTCAACAGTTGACTTTGTTGTGCAGAAGGATGTAGGGAAGTCGTTGTATATAGATAGTAATGGAAAAGCGTTTTTGATTGAAATAAACGAGCCAGCTGGAGGAACTATAATCAATGTTAAACAAACTGAATAAAATCTTACTTTCGCCCTGGCTAGCATTAGCTACATTATCACTATTACTATTAGTGAAGTTGATGAATCCGTTCCTTGTTGACAGTATGAAACTGAAATATTACGATTATCTGATGCTGGGTGAACCAGTTAAGTCAGAGCAAATTGTAGTAGCAAATATTGGGGAGAAAGCAATTGAAAAATATGGACAATATCCGTTCTCTCGTGAAACATACGGTGAGATTATTAGAGAACTTTATGATAACGGCGCTGGTCTTGTTGGTACTACTATTCTTATGTCTGAACCTGATAGGATGGGCACTGATGTAAAACTTGCTGAGACATTAAAACAGTATCCGGTTGTGTTAAGTCAAACGCTTGTAGAAGAATGCTCTACGGATAATCGTCTCCCTCGCCGCACAGGTATTGCTGTAGTCGGTGACGGACAACCCACTGATTTTCTTCCGAACTATCCATGTGTGCTTGATAACATTCCAGTACTTCAAGCGTCTGCTGTAGGCGTCGGTATAACATCTTCTCTTCCTGAGACGGACGGGGTAACTCGCCGAGTGCCTTTATTAGGGATTTCAAATGGCGAATATTATCCTGCGTTTTCTTTAGAACTTTTGAGAGTTGCTGCGGGAGATCCTTCATATCAAGCGAAGATAAATCAGACGGGTGTTGAAGCATTACGTGTTCCTCAGTATGGTATAATTAAGACCGACGAATATGGCAGGGTGTTTATGAACCCAAATTACCAATTTCAATCTGTTGAAGTAGGCGGCGATATTCCTCGTCTGGATGGGAAAATTGTTGTTCTCGGAGTGACCGCGAAAGGCGTTGCAAACCCAGTAGCAACTCCGTCTGGTGCCCAAATGCCTCACACGGTTCAGGCCAGTCTTCTTGAGACTCTAATAAAGGGAGATTCGGTGTCAATTCCGAATTGGGTGGATCTTGCTGATCTTTTGGCATTTGTTGTCCTCTCAGTTTTGATTATCTTACTGTCAAGAGTAAGATACTCAATTGTTTGGATCGGCATATTACTAGCAGGCTATGTTTACGCTCCGATATATCTATTTACCCATAACAAGATATTATTTGATATTTCTTTCAACGTTTTGGCTGCATTAGTAATCTATCTGCACATCTATACTGTTAAGTTTATCAGCGAGTACTTACAGAAGCAACAGATTAAGAAGCAGTTTGGTACATATCTAAGTCCTGATCTTGTTGCACAACTACAGCGTCAACCAGAACTATTGAAGCTTGGTGGTACAGAGCAAGAATTGACAATCATGTTTACTGATGTTCGTGGATTCACAACTATTAGTGAACACTACGGTAAAGATGTTCAGGGCTTGACAAGCATCATGAATCGGTATATGACTGCTATGACCAAAGCTATTCTAGAGAATAAGGGTACATTAGACAAGTATATCGGTGACGCACAAATGGCGTTTTGGAATGCACCATTAGACAATCCACAACACGCTAAGGATGCGGTTATAACAGCATTTACTATGCTCAAATCATTGGAGGACTTCAATAATGAAATCAGACAAGAAGGTATCCCCGCTTTTGGTATGGGCCTTGGCATTAATACTGACACCGTTGTTGTTGGTAACATGGGTTCTGACCAGCGTTTTGACTACACTTGCCTTGGTGATGGGGTTAATCTCGCTTCAAGACTTGAAGGACAATCTAAGCCCTATGGTGTCAAAATTGTTATCGGACCCAAAACAGCAAGTTGTGTCAAAGATGAATATCAAATTATAGAACTAGACTTGATTGCAGTTAAAGGTAAGACTGAACCTGCTAAAATATACACAGTTTTACCTTTCCATGAAATATTAGCAGAGACTACCCATATCAAGTTTTTGGAGCTTTATCGTCAAGGTCATTGGGATGCTGCTGAAAAGCAAGCAACTATTTTAAAACATCATTGGCGAGGAGAAATGGTTCAGTATTACGATATGATGATTGAACGAATTGAAGAATTTAAGAACAATCCTCCCGCTAAGTGGGATGGAGTGTACAGGGCAACTTCAAAGTAAGTTGCCCAATAATTTTGACACAGACACAGTTATGTTGTAAATATAACACTGACATGAAAATGTCAGATTTTCAAACTTAAAAGGAAAACAAAAAGTATGAAGAAGTTAATCGCACTCGCAGCACTCGCAACTGCTGCTTTTACTACCCCTGCAATGGCTAATGACTTCCAGGGTCCTCGTTTTGAGGTTACCGCTGGAGCTGATGACGTTACCGGTGGTGTTGACGCAACTGACATTGCTTATGGCGCAGCCCTTGGCTATGACCTTCAGTTCGGCAAGGTAGTTGTTGGTGCAGAAGCTACTGCTGCTAACGTCTTTGACCGTGCAGACCTTGGTGCTGCTGCTCGTCTCGGTTATGTCTTGAACAAGAATGTTCTTGCTTATACCCGCGTCGGCTACAACAATCTTGAGCGCCCTCAGACTTGCACTGGAACTCGTCCAGTAGTTTGCCGTAACACTGCAAACTTGGAAGGTCTCACTGTAGGTGGCGGTCTTGAAGTGAAGCTTGTTGGCTCAACATTTGTTAAGGCTGAGTATCGCTACTCTGACTTTGACGGCAATGTTGGTCGTCACGGCGGACTCGTTGGTTTCGGTCTTCGTTTCTAATAACTGACTGAATGGAATGGCGGCGGCGAAATTCGTCGCCATTACCATATCCAAATGATAAATACATATATGAGAGCCACCGAATTCATTACCGAGCGCAAGAAAAAGCGCAGAAAAACCAAATCTCGCCGTGCATACGGTGGTTATTTCTTTCCGGGATATGCCTTTTTTGGTACCGGCGATTCTAGCGGTGACGCCGGTGGCGATGGCGGGGGCGGTGAAAGCGTAAATGAGTCGCCCGAAGTTGAATTAGCTAAAAGATTGCCCTCACTTGCAAAACATGACTATAATACCATTGATACGTTAATGAAAAAGATTGCTCATAAACATAAGATTACGGGCAAAGCATTACACGACCTATTCAAAAAGAAATATCACAAGACTCCTGATAGTTGGATCAAGGGTAAACTTGATGAAACTGATTCGGTTGATTCGGACCTTGAACAAGAGGTAGCTAAGTTCGTTGATTGGACTGCCAAAAGATTACATCTTAATAAGGTTCCAAAGATTGAATTGAGTATGGATACCGAAGAGGCCCAAGTTAACCATCATACCGGTCGGCATGTTGAGGGTGAAGATAGCGTTTGGGTCTATGCCAAAAATCGCAATCTCGTAGATATCTTACGCACTGTGTTTCATGAACTCGTACACGTTCGCCAAGGCGAGTTAGGAATGATCAAGCCTGGATCAAGCTATCCTGGTAGCCCAATTGAAGCGATGGCCGATATGCTTGCGGGCAAATACATCAAAATCTACGGCAAAGACAATCGCCAAATCTTCCAGTAAAACGGTCAATTAACCCAAACAAATCCTTGACCTATATCCACGGCTACTATATAATAAAGACACTAAAGGAGAACACATGTCTAGAACTTTTAACGCAGAAGCTAAGGTTAAGCTGACTCAGCTTATTAATGAAGGTATTTCGGTCCTTGTTGAGGTAGAAACACTTAACGAAGGATTGAATGACACTATCAAGGCTATTGCAGAAGAACTTGAAGTAAAGCCCTCTGTACTCAAGAAGGCTATTAAGATTGCACATAAGCAGCGTCTTAACGAAGAAAACGAAGCTAACGAAGAACTCAACACAATTCTACAAACGGTAGGTAAAGCCTAATTAATGTCATACATTGACGCCGTACTTGATGCCAAAGCTGATAGGATATTTGTTGTAGAGCGCAGCCCTGAGGGAAAGCGTCTTTACAAAGAATATCCTACCAACTACACATTTTACTACAGTGACCCTAAGGGTAAGTATCGTAGTATCTTTGGTGATCCTGTAACTAGATTCTCTACTCGCAAGAAAGATGAGTTTGAGAAGGAGAAAAGAATACACAAAGGAAAGACTCTTTTTGAGAGTGATATTCCTGTTGTTTTCAGATGTTTGAGTGATAACTATCTGAACGTTGAACCTCCCAAGCTACACACAGCATTCTTTGATATTGAAGTGGACTTTGACCCCGAACGAGGTTTTAGTCCTACTGATGATCCGTTCAATGCTGTAACTGCTATTTCATTGTATTTGGATTGGCTAGATCAATTAATCACGCTCGTTATGCCTCCAAAGCATATGAGTGACGAGACTGCACAGGAACTAACAGCAGAGTTTGAAAACTGTTTGCTATTCCGCAGTGAAATTGAAATGTTTGAAACGTTCTTTGCATTGATTGAAGATGCAGACGTTCTTACAGGCTGGAACTCGGAAGGATACGATATTCCCTATTGTGTGAATCGTGTTACTCGTATTATGAGTAAGGATGATACTCGCAAATTTTGTCTGCTTGGACAAATGCCAAAGATGCGTACTTATGAACGTTTTGGTAAGGAAGAACAGACTTACGACTTAGTTGGTCGTATTCACATGGACTATCTACAGCTTTACAAGAAGTACAACTATGAAAGTCGCCACAGCTATTCACTAGATGCAATCGGTGAAATGGAAGTTGGCGAACGCAAGACTCAATACGAAGGTAGCCTTGATCAGTTATACAATAAGGACTTTAAGAAGTTTGTAGAGTATAACCGTCAGGATACTATGTTGATGGTTAAGATTCACAATAAGTTGAAGTTCCTTGATCTTGCTAACGCTCTAGCACATGAAAATACTGTGCTGCTTCCCACTGTTATGGGTTCGGTGGCAATGATTGAAATGGCTATCTATAATGAAGCGCATAGTCGTGATATGATTGTGCCTGACAAGAAACGAAAAGATAGTTTTGGTGAGGAACAGCAAGCAGCAGGTGCATATGTTGCAGTGCCTAAGAAGGGCATTCATGAATGGGTCGGCGCAGTTGACATTAACTCACTGTATCCATCTGCTATTCGTGCGCTGAATATGGCTCCCGAAACTATCGTGGGTCAAGTTCGCCAATCATTGACCGAACAATACATGCATGAAAAGAGTATTGCACTAGCAAAGGATAAGCGCAAGAAAAAGAACGGTGACGATGCTGATGCGGTCACTGGCGCTATTCTTTGGGAAAATCTATTCGGTTCATTAGAATATACTGCTATTATGAATCAAGAGCGTGGAACTATACTTACTATTGACTATGAAGATGGTCGTAGTGTAGAAATGAGTGCCGCAGAGATTTGGAAACTAATCTTTGACAGCCGTCGCCCCTGGATCATTAGTGCTAATGGTACAATCTTTACATATGAGAAAGAGGGTGTTATCCCAGGATTGCTTTCACGCTGGTATTCAGAACGTAAGAGTATTCAGAAAGAAGCAAAGGCTGCATATGGCACAGACAAGTTTGAGTATTACGATAAGCGTCAGCTAGTTCGTAAGATTTTGCTCAACTCTGCATATGGCGCACTTTTGAATGAGCATTGTCGTTTCTACGATAAAAGAATCGGGCAGTCAGTTACGTTGTCTGGTCGTCAAATCACTAAGCATATGATGAGCCAGATAAACGAAATCATCACGGAAAAGTATGAACACGACGGCGACGCTATTGTGTATGGTGATACTGACTCCTGTTATTTCTCAGCTTATCCTATTCTGAAAGATCAGATTGATAGTGGTCAATTAACATGGGACAAGGATAGTTGCATCCAACTATATGATCAGATTGCAGAAATTACTAACGATAGCTTCCCTGCTTTCATGGAACGTGCATTTCATTGCCCACGTAAGAACGGCGAAGTTATTAAAGCTGGTCGTGAACTTATCGGTGACCGCACTCTCTTTATCACTAAGAAGCGTTATGCAATCAACATTTATGATCTTGAAGGTAAGCGACAAGACTTAGATGGTAAGATGGGTAAGATTAAGGCTATGGGTCTTGATCTTAAGAGAGCAGATACTCCCAAATATGTTCAGGAATTCTTGATGGAAGTCTTGACTATGGTTCTTGGTGGTGCGCCGCGTGATGAAGTTATCGAAAAGATCAGAACATTCAAGCGTTGGCTCAGTGAGCAGGATTCTTGGTCTAAGGGTTCTCCAAAGTCGGTTAATAAACTCACATATTATGGGGAACTTGAATCACGAAGCAAGACTGGTAAAGCAAACATGCCCGGTCACGTTAGGGCAGCGTTGAACTATAACTATCTTCGCAAGATGAACAATGATCAATATAGTCAAAAGATCGTTGATGGCATGAAGGTTATTGTTTGCAGCTTGAAGGATAATCCTCTCGGATTCACAAGCGTTGCTTATCCGACAGATGAACTAAGACTTCCGCAATGGTTCATTGATCTTCCATTTGATGATCTTGACATGGAACGAAAGCTTGTTGATGAAAAGATTGACAACTTGCTAGGTGTATTGAATTGGAAGATTCGTCAAGACACTAATACTAACAGCACCGTAGGTGACTTGTTCAATTTCGGATAACAAGATTGTTGCTTTTTGCAAAGAATTCCACTATTATACACTATAGAATTACCTAAATACTTAAAAGGAAAAAACATGAAAGATTATTTACTTGATTTGATCCAGCATACATATGGATTAGGCGTTATTGAATTAGTTAAGGTTGAGGGTACTGACACTGAAACTAAGATTTCCGCATATGCCGAAGACAAGACTGTTATTGTTACTGGTACGTTTAAGACCCCAATTGATGGTTTTCAGGGCGTCTTTGGTATGCCCAACCTTTCTAAGCTTAAGACTATCTTGAGCTTTGATGATTATGACGACAATGCAAAGATCACTGTCAATAAGAAGGATGAGAATGGAGTTCAGGTTCCGACAACCATTCACTTTGAAACTCAAGTAGGCGACTTCGTAAACGATTATCGTCTTATGAGCCGTGCTATCGTAGACGATAAGGTCAAGACAGTCACATTCAAGGGTGCAACCTGGGACGTTGAGTTTGAGCCTACTGTTGCTGGTATCATGCGTCTTAAGAAGCAGGCTAGTGCTAACAGTGAAGAACTAAACTTCGTTACTAAGACTGACAATGGTGATCTTAAGATTTATTTTGGTGATCACTCAACTCACTCGGGTAACTTTGTATTCCAGCC
>Ga0209990_10000063_pt1 | contig 105594 bp, 96 predicted proteins | sample NOAtaG_6_FD_187304 | JGI IMG/M metagenome (GOLD analysis project Ga0209990, IMG submission 187304) | Freshwater lake microbial communities from Lake Erie, under a cyanobacterial bloom - NOAA_Erie_Diel5S_2200h metaG (SPAdes) (version 2) | ecosystem: Environmental > Aquatic > Freshwater > Lake ... | reverse complement strand
ACCCTCCGAGACGCAAGCACTGGTCGGGTTGTGTACACGCCGCCGCAGGACGCAAACGAGATTCTGCGATTGATGGGCGAACTCGAGGCGGATCTGAACGCCGGTGTGGATGATGGCCCGGATCCGCTGATCCGGATGGCGGTCATTCATCACTGCTTCGAGAGCATCCATCCCTTCTACGACGGCAACGGCCGAACGGGCCGCATCATCAACGTCCTGTACCTGCTCAAGGAAGGTCTGCTTGACCTGCCGGTGCTCTACCTCAGCGGGCCGATCGTGCGCGAGAAGACACGTTACTACGAACTACTGCAGGCAGTACGGGACGATGGGCGCTGGGAGGACTGGATTCTCTACATGTTGGACGCCGTGACCGCGAGCGCACGGGACGGCATCCAGAAGATCGGCGAAATCCGAACGGCCCTGCTCGAGGTGAAGCACCGCGTTCGGGCTGAGTTCCCGAAGATGTACTCCCAGGATCTGATCAACAACCTCTTCGCGAATCCCTATACCAAGATCGGGTTCGTGACGGCTGATCTCGATGTCTCGCGAGTAACCGCAACGAAGTATCTCGACGCGCTGGCGTCCGCAGGCATTCTCCAGAAGCTCAAAGTTGGCCGCGCCACGTACTACATCAACATCCGCCTGTTCGACATCCTGACCGCACCGCCCGCCGTGGCGGTGCCTGCCAGCCGGTGACGATGCCCAAGAAGCCCGCCACAAACTCCACGAAGGCCACGAAGGCAGTGGAGACTCTTGTCCACGACGAGGCCAAGCGCAAGAACATCCCCACCGCCGAGTACTCTGCCTTGCACGGCAAGGCGGACGACACGCAACGGGTGGCCTATGAGCGTCGGAACCGCGACCTGGACCCCCAGCTCGTCTGGCGGGGCAAGGATGAGCAGGATTGGAGCGACCTCGTGGTGCCGGCGCCGCCGCTCTACATCCAGGAGAAGGTGCATCCGAAGGCGCTGATTGACGACCTGCTTCGGCAGACGCGCGAGCAGCAGCACGAAAGTGGCGAGCTGATGGCGGACCTGTTCGCCGACTTCAATGGCATTCCGAAGGAGGTGGACAAGACCGAGTTCTACCAGCACGAGCAGAACTGGACGAACCGGATGATTCTCGGGGACTCCCTGCAGGTGATGGCGTCGCTGGCGGAGCGCGAGGGGCTACGGGGGAAGGTGCAGTGCATCTACTTCGATCCGCCGTACGGGATCAAGTTCAACTCGAACTTCCAATGGAGCACCACCAGCCGTGACGTGAAAGATGGGAACGCGGCGCACATTACGCGTGAGCCGGAGCAGGTTAAAGCGTTCCGTGACACGTGGCGGGATGGCATTCATTCGTATCTCACCTACCTGCGCGACCGCTTGACGGTCGCGCGGGATCTGCTAGCGGAGAGTGGAAGCATCTTCGTGCAGATTGGGGACGAGAATGTGCATCGGGTGCGGGCACTGATGGATGAGGTTTTCGGTGACGACAACCTTGTGGCGCAGATCACGGTTCAGAAGACTACGAGCGCCACGAATGTGCACCTCCCGTTAGTCACCGATTTCATTCTTTGGTTCAGCCGCAACAAGACAGCCCTGAAGTACCGACCGGTGTTTCGCGAGAAAGCAGCCGGTGAGGAAGGTGCCGAGCATTACGGGCTCGTGCTTACGGCAGACGGCGAGATACGTCGGGCCAATGAGGACGAACGCAGGAACGATAGAGCTCTACCCGCTGGAGCCAGCCTGGTAACGCTTAGCGATCTACAGTCGGCGAGTGTTGGGCGCGACAAGGGAGAGGGCGCCGCGTCGTGGTTCGCAGTCAGTGCTGCCGGTCGCACGTTCCGGCCAACGGAGAAGACGCGCTGGAAGACGAACGAGCTAGGCATGCAGCGACTTCTGGCCGCGAGTCGAGCCGTACCTCAGAAGAGCGCGCTGCGCTACGTACGTCGCCTCGAGGACTTTTCTGTCTACGGCCTCAACAACGTCTGGACGGACACGGGCGGGGCGCCGGATCGTCGGTACGTGGTTGAAACTGCGCCAAAGATCATCCAGCGCTGTCTCCTGATGGCCACCGACCCGGGCGATCTCGTCCTCGACCCCACCTGCGGCTCAGGAACAACGGCTGCCGTCGCCGAGCAATGGGGCCGCCGTTGGATCACCATCGACACCTCTCGCGTCGCGCTCGCACTGGCGCGCTCCCGCATAATGGGCGCGCGCTACGCGTCCTACCTCCTCGCCGACTCCCGAGAAGGCCAGCTGAAGGAAGCCGAGGTCACCCGCACCGCCCCCAGTACGCAGCCCGTGCACGGTGACCTGCGCCTCGGGTTTGTGTACGAGCGCGTGCCGCATATCACGCTCAAGTCCATCGCCAATAACGCTGAGATCGATGTCATCTGGGAGCAGTGGCAGGATAAGCTCGAGCCGCTGCGCCGAGACCTGAACGCCGCGCTCAAGCAGACGTGGGAGGAGTGGGAGATCCCGCGCGAGGCGGAAGCCAAGTGGTCTGAGAAGGCCAAGGCCCTGCACGCGTCGTGGTGGGAGGCGCGCATCGGTCGCCAGAAGGAAGTCGATGCCTCAATCGCCGCCAAGGCGGAGTACGAGTACCTCTACGACCGGCCCTACGAGGACAAGAAGCGCGTCCGCGTGGCTGGACCGTTCACCGTGGAGTCGCTCTCTCCCCATAGGATGATCGTCGCCGATGATGATGGTCAGCCGGGCCCGGCTGAGGTCCTAGAAAAGAAGACGGGCTACGTGGCGGCTGGCCAGAGCTTCCCCGAGCGCATCCTCGCGAACCTCAAGGTCGCCGGTGTGCAGCAGGCGGCGAAGGCCGACCGCATCACCTTCGACTCACTCGTACCGTGGCCCGGGGAGTTCGTCTGCGCTGAGGGGATCTATCAGGAAGGAAAGCGGCCCAAGCGAGCAGCCATCTTTATCGGTCCCGAGTTCGGTACGGTGACCCGGCCGGATCTGGTCAGCGCCGCCCGTGAGGCCAAAGAGGCCGGCTACGAGGTGCTCATCGCCTGCGCCTTCAACTTCGAGGCGCACACGACGGAGTTCGAGAAGCTCGCCAACATGCCCGTGCTCAAGGCGCGGATGAACGCCGACCTGCACATGGCGGCGGACCTCAAGACCACGGACAAGGCCAACCTGTTCGTGGTCTTCGGGGAGCCGGATATCGCCATCGAGAAGGTCGCCGGGGACCGATTGCGCGTCACGGTGAAGGGGGTGGACGTCTTCGACCCGAGCACTGGCGAGGTGCGCTCGGACGACGTGGATGGCATCGCCTGCTGGTTCGTGGACACGGATTACAACGAAGAGAGCTTCTTCGTGCGCCACGCCTACTTTCTTGGCCAGAATGACCCCTACAAGGCGCTCAAGACGACGCTCAAGGCAGAGATTGACGCTGACGCGTGGGCCACGCTCAACCGGGCCACGAGCCGAGAGTTTCCGCGCCCCGCGTCCGGGCGCATCGCGGTGAAGGTCATCAATCACCTCGGGGACGAGGTGATGAAGGTCTTCCGGGTGTAGCACGGCGTGCCGGGCAGGTCGCCGTGGCGGTGATCGCGAAGCGTCGCGCGATCACCGCCGCGGGCTTCACTTCATCCCACCCAGTTCCCCGACCTGCCCCCCCGCGGTGGTGGACGCTTTGTTGACGCCCTCCACCGAGTGGATGCGATCGCCGAGCACGGCTCGTGTGCCCGAAGCGTGTGAACCGCCCCGTACGGGTCGGTCAACTGGACGTGAACATCCTGGCGCAGGACGCAGAGTGCACCCCTGCGAAGTGCCGCCGATCGCATGATGCCGTTCGCGAGGCGACTCTCGCTGAGGCAATAGGCCGCGAAGAGTAGGCGCTCCGCTTCGGTGCGCGTGGAGTCAACCCGTTCCAGCGCATGGTCGATGTGCCGTCCGTGACGAGTCTCATCAATGGCCACCGGGGCCGCCTCTCGCATGTGAAGGCGATACTCGAAGCGCGCTAGCTGTAGTTGGTTGGGAGTTCACAGGACCCCTGGTGGGTGGAAGATGCGGCTTCGACACCCGCAGCTTGCACTCACTACGTCCTGTGAACGACCTCCTCGCTGACTACACCTAGGGACCGTCGGCTACGCCGTCGCCCCCCAGCACCGGCTCGGCGCCGCGCTTGCTTGGCACCACCACCGCCACCACATGGCGGCCGTCGGCGGTGAAGTCCACATCGGTTACCAGCGTGGAAGGCAGTGGACGCTCGGTGAGCCGCGGGCTGCGGCCGCTCGCCACGTCGAGCACCTGCACGTAGCTGGCCGAGGGAAAGTTCACCAGGTACGCCACATGCGTCTCGCGCAGCGACCACACGGTCGACAGAATCGTGGTGCCCGCGGGCGCGGCGATCTTGCGGTCGGCGCCACTCGTGCGCAGGAACAGTTGCGGGTCCCAACCGTTGGCGGCAGGCGCCTGTTGCGCGGAAAGTGGCGCTGCGGCCAGCAGCAGCGCGGCGAAGGGCTGGGGGATACGACAGGGCATGCGGGCTCCGGGGGCACCGAAAGGAGGGGGTTCCGGAGAAATCCGCGCTGGCGAGCGGAGGCGTCATGACGGGCTCGTGCGACATGACTGATCGTATGAAGCGGTCCGCCTACGCTGCCCGCGCCTTCGTGCGGAGCTTGCGGTTACGCTGATGTCCGTATAACGTACGGACATACTCGCTAGCCAGATCGAACAGGAGGTATCCATGACATCGACAGCCATTCGCGCCTATCTCGACAGCCCGCAGGACGAGCGGTTCGAGACGCGCATGCCTGCGCTGCTCAAGCGTCACGCGGAGCGCGTGGCCAAGGCCAAGGGCTCCACGCTGTCGCAGTACATCCTTGCTGCGGTCGCCGAACGGGTCTCCGAGGACATACTCGCGGTGGAGGAGCTGCACCTCACGCCACTGGAGCAGGCAGAACTGTTGCGCGTGTTGGCATCTCCCGCTGCTACTACCGAGCAGCTCGCAGCGGCAACCGACCGCGCACGCGCGCGTTTCGGGTCGCTCTGACCGAATGGTTGCTCACAGTACATGGCGTTCACGCTCGAGCGGTTGCACGAGTCGCACGACGTACGCGCGTTCACGTGTGGTAGCCGTCCTGGTGCCGGGGAGATCGATCGCTATCTGCACGAACACGCCCTCGCAGAGCAGAATGCCGGACTCGCGACCGTATGGGTGGCGGTCGATGACCGTGCGCCGGCGGTGCCATGCATCCTGGGATACTTCTCGCTTTCACCCACATCGGTGCGCCTCACGCCGGCGCTGCAGGATCTGCTCCCGTTGCGCGTGAGTTACGCCCAGGTCGGCGGATACCTGCTTGGCCGACTTGGTGTTGCCGTGCCGTATCAGGGAAGCGATTGGGGGGGCACGCTGGTCGCCGCGGCCATTGCCAAGGCCAATCAGCTGCGTGACGATGGCGGTGGTGCGTTCCTCGCCGTGGACCCGAAGAACGACGGGCTGGCGCAGTGGTACGACGGTCTCGGGTTCGGATTCGTCGCCCTCGACCCGACCGGCAAGACGCGGCGGCGGGTGTTGAAGCTGGGGTGACGCCCACGCCCTCCTCGTTTGCTGTTCCAGGCCGTATGCCACCCATTACGGTCCGCCGCTCCTTCCTCGCCTCCGCAGCCGCCGCCCTGGCCAGCCGCCACCTCCCGCTCTCCGCGCTCGGCACACCCGCCGGCAAGCTCAACCGCATCGGCATCGAGCTGTACGCCGTGCGTGGATCGCCCGCCGTCGTTCCGCAGCACGGTCAACACGGCGCCCCCGCCCGGCGCGAAGCCCAGCGCCAGATCCGGGTCGCCGTCGCGGTCCACGTCGGCAAGCGCCAGCGCCGACCTCACGGCGTCGTGCCGTAGCCCTTCGCGGCGAGGATCATGTGCGCATAGCCGGCAGACCGGGCCACCTGCACGAACGGCAGGAGGTCGTCCCGCGGGACGTTGCGGTTGAACAACGCCTGGCCGCAGACGATGATGTCCACGCCCGCCTTCGAGAGCTGCTCGAGGATCGCGATGTTGGGGTTGTCGCGCCCCATCCGCGCCCGATACGGGGCGTTGGCCATGAGGTCCACCGTCGCCCGGCCGTGGAGGACGAGCGCGAGCTTGATCTGCTTCGCGGGGACGCCGTCGGCGCGCAGGGCGTTGTAGGTGCTAGCGACGGCCAGGAAGCCCGGGTTCACCTCGCCGGTCGCCGCCGAGTCGGTGTGGTTCCAGAAGTACCGGTAGGTCGCCTTGGGATCGGGCACGAAGGTCGTGCGCGGGACCTCGCGCATGGCCGCGACGCCGGGGATGGCGTCGGTCTGCGCGACCAGGGCGGCCGGGGCGACGGCGAGGAACGCGAACAGGACGGGGAGGACGCGGCGCATGCGGGCAGTGGCTGGGGTGAAGGTGCCGAAACAAGCCACCGGCGGGGCTCGGGCGTCAAGGCGGGCGGCGGCGCCGCTCGCGGCGCGACTGGCCCCCGGCCGGTCCCCGGCGCACTTTGCGCCGATGGACGCCGCCGCGCGACTTGGCGCGGGGCGTCGGCGAATCCTTCCTGGAGCCCGTGGATGGCCAAGATCAAGGTGAAGCACCCCGTCGTCGAGATGGACGGCGACGAAATGACCCGCATCATCTGGCAGTTCATCAAGGACAAGCTGATCCTGCCGTACCTCGACGTCACGCTCGAGTACTACGACCTCGGTATCGAGCATCGCGACCGGACGAACGACCAGGTCACGATCGACTCCGCCGAGGCGACGAAGAAGCACGGCGTGGCGGTGAAGTGCGCGACGATCACCCCCGACGAGGCCCGCGTGGCGGAGTTCGGCCTCAAGAAGATGTGGAAGAGCCCCAACGGCACGATCCGCAACATCCTCGGCGGCGTGATCTTCCGGGAGCCGATCATCATCTCGAACATCCCGCGGCTCGTACCCCACTGGACGAAGCCGATCGTCGTCGGCCGCCACGCGCACGGCGACCAGTACAAGGCGTCCGACTTCAAGGTGCCGGGACCGGGAACGGTGACCATCACCTATGCCCCCGCCGACGGCTCGGCCCCGATGCAGTTCGAGGTCGCGAAGTTCGGCGCCGACGGTGGCGTCGCGATGGGGATGTACAACTTCACCGACTCCATCCGCGACTTCGCCCGGGCGAGCTTCCGCTACGGCCTGCAGCGGCAGTACCCCGTGTACCTGAGCACCAAGAACACGATCCTCAAGGCCTACGACGGGCTCTTCAAGGACGTCTTCCAGGAGGTCTTCGACCGCGAGTTCAAGGCCGACTTCGACACCGCGAAGCTCACCTACGAGCACCGGCTGATCGACGACATGGTCGCCTGTGCCCTCAAGTGGGAGGGCGGCTACGTGTGGGCCTGCAAGAACTACGACGGCGACGTGCAGTCGGACATCGTCGCGCAGGGCTTCGGGTCGCTCGGCCTCATGACGAGCGTGCTGCTCACGCCGGACGGCCGGACGATGGAGGCCGAGGCCGCCCACGGCACCGTGACCCGGCACTACCGCGAGCACCAGAAGGGGCGGCCGACGTCCACGAACCCGATCGCCAGCATCTTCGCGTGGACGCGCGGGCTCGCCCACCGCGGCAAGCTCGACGGCACGCCCGACGTCACGCGATTCGCGGAGACCCTCGAGCGCGTGTGCATCGAGACGGTCGAGGCGGGGGAGATGACCAAGGACCTCGCGATCCTCGTCGCGAAGGACCAGCCCTACCTCAACACCGAGGCCTTCCTCGACGCGATCGACCGGCGGCTGCAGGCCGCGATGGCGTAGCGGTTACCGCCCCCGCGCCGTCACCGGCCACGTCTCGGCGATCCGCCCATCGCGGATCGCCGAGACTGCGTCGAAGTTGTGCATCGCCACGCACGCGTGGTTCGGGACGAGCCGCACGAGGTCGCCCACTGCCGGGCGCCAGGGATCGTCGCCCAGCTCGATGATCCCGTGCTCCTCCGACATGCGCTGCACCACCAGGTGCGGCCGGTCCTGCACGGCCGCCCAGCCCTCGCCCTCGGCACCGCGAAGCGGTTCGCGCGCGAGCGCCTTGCTGCCCGCGTCAATCACCACCTGGCCGGGAATCGCCGTCGAGACCACCGTGGCCAGCACGGTGAACGCGATCTCGTCCCACGCGGCGGTGCCGAGCGCCACGGTCGTCCGGTCGTGGTACACCGACGTCCCCGGGCGCATCTCGGTGATCGCCGGCACCTCGTGCGTCCGCCACATCGTGGGAGTGGAGCCCGCGCTGACCACGCGGGGCGGCAGCCCGGCCGTCCGTAGCGCCGATACGGCCGCCACGAGCCTCGCCTGCAGGTCGCGCAACGCGTCGTTCTGCGCATCCATCGGCTGCCGGATGTGCCCGGGGTAGCAGGTGATGCCGTCGAACGCGAGGCCGGGGGCTGCGGCGACCGCCCGCGCCAGCGCCACGACCGCGGGCACCGCCGGCACGCCCACGCGGCGCATCCCGACGTCGAATTCCACGAGCACGTACACCGTCCGGCCCGCGGCCAACGCGGCCGCCGAGAGCGCTGCCACCTGTGACGCGTCGTCCACGGCCACCGTGAGGCGCACCGCACGGGGCAGGGTCATGACGCGCGCCAGTTTCGCCGCCCCCACCGGCGGATGCGCCCAGAGGAGGTCGTCGCAGACCTCGGCCATGACCTCGAGCTCGCGCGGCGTCGCGCAGGTGAGTCCGACCGCGCCTGCGGCCACCTGCCGTCGCGCCACGGCCGGCGCCTTGTGCGTCTTCACGTGCGGGCGCAGCGCCACGCCGTGCGCAGCCGCGTAGGCCGCGGCCGCGGCGACGTTGCGCTCGAGCCGGTCCACGTCCACCAGCGCGGCCGGTGTGGCAAGGGTGGCGAAGTCGTGAGTCATGGCGCGACGAGCGGGGCGCGGGCGGCCGCGACCGTGGGGTGGTCCCCCGCGACCGTCCACGCCAGCACGATCGTCCGGCCGTCCCGCACCATGCGGGACACGCCGGCCCGTCGCGTCGCCGACAGCCGGGCGATGCGGCGGCCGGCGGAGCGGCGGCCGTCGGCCGTGACGCGCCGGACGACGAGGTCGGCCGAGTCGCGCGAGGTCGCCTCGTGCCACGACACGACGGCATGGCCCGCGTCGTCGCGCACGACGCCGACCCGCCCGATCGGCGCGCCGTCGTCGGCCCGCGTCGGCGGGCCGAAGGAGCGACCGCCGTCGGTGGAGAAGGCCACGAGCACCTTGGCCGTATCGCGTGCCTGCGTGTACCACGCGATCACCACCGAGTCGCCGCGGCTCGCCAGCGCCGGCCCGTTGACCGGACACGCCTTCGTCACCCACCCGTCGGCGTGCACGAGGGCGGGGGGGCTCCAGCCCGCCGCGGTGTGACGCGCCACCACGATGTCGCGCACCTCGGTCGCGCTGCGGTCCCGCCACGCCAGCAGCGTCCCCTCGCCAACGGGCGTGGCGGCCGTCTGGCAGCAGTCGCACGAGCGGGGATCCACCACGGCCTCGGCGTCCGCCGACCCGTCCGGACGCACGCGTCGCGCGCGCACGGTCATGGCCGGGCCCGCAGCATCGTGAGCCGCGTGCGCGCCATGGCCTTCGGGCGGAACGCCGACGGCCGACGCCGTGGCACGACCGTCGAGCCACGCCGCCCCCACCCCGCCGCCGGGCTCGCGCCACAGCGACACGAAGCCGTGTTCCACCGCCGAGGCGTCGTCGTGCAGCCGCCCGGCGGGCTGCCACGTGACGCCGTCATCGGCCGACCGCGCCAGCTGCACGCCGTAGGCGAAGGGGCCGTCCCCCGTCCGCGTGAGCCAGTGCGCCACGACCGTGTCGCCCCCCAAGGGCAGCACCGAGGCGAAGTCGGCCCAGTTCACGAAGAGGGGCGCCCCCCGGACGACCGTCCGCACCGGGCCGAACGTCGTGTCCGCGAGGCGTGCGTAGCGCACGCCGCCAGCCGTGTCCTCGCGGACCGTCCAGGCGACCAGCACGCCCCCGCCGGGTACCGCGGCCAGCGAGGGAGCCAAGGCGTCGGGACCCGCCGGCACGGCCAACAGCTGCGACGGTCCGACATCGGGCACCGCCGGTGCCCGGCAGGCGAGCGTCGCGAGGAGCGCGAGGGCGGCAATGTCAGCGGCGACGCGGCCGCCGGGGCGTTCGCGCGGTGTTGCCGGACGGCGGGTCGGCATGCGGTTGAACTTATCCCGCGGAGCCCGGATCGGCGTTGACGCGCCGGACGGTTCCGGCGTCGCCGGCCCTCAGCCCGCGCCGGGCAGCGGGCCACCCGCGAACGCGACGAGCTCGGGCCCGCTCCGCTCCCCGCGGGCGAGGCGCCACAGGCCCGCTGCGGCGATCATCGCCGCGTTGTCGGTGGCCAGCCGCGCGCTCGGCGCGTGCACGACGACGCCCGGCCCGACGCTCGCGCGGATGGCCTCGAGGAGCGCACGATTGCCGGCGACGCCGCCGCCGATGACGACCCGAGGGCGCCCGTGGTCGCGCACGGCGCGTGCGACCTTCGCGGCCAGCGTCTCGACGACCGCGTCCTGGAAGCCCCGCGCGATCGCCCCGCGCGCGGCCTCGAGCCGACCGTGGGCGGCGGCGTCGGCCGCGGCCAGCCGCACGGCCGTCTTGAGCCCGCTGAAGGACACGTCGTACCAGTCGTCGTCGCCGCGCCGCTGGCCGCCGTGCAGCATGGGGCGCGGGAAGCGCACGGCGGCGTCCGGGGCCACCGTCGTCGCGAGCCGCTCGATCGCCGGTCCGCCGGGATACGGCAGCCCCAGCAGCTTCGCGGCCTTGTCGAAGGCCTCGCCTGCCGCGTCGTCGCGGGTGGCGCCCAGCGTGCGATACGTGCCCCACGCGGGCACGTCCACCAGCAGCGTGTGACCGCCGCTCACGAGCAGTGCCGTGAAGGGGGGCACCGCGTCGGCCGACTCGAGCATCGTCGCGAAGAGGTGCCCCTCCATGTGGTGCACGCCGATCAGCGGGCGCGCGAGCCGCGCGGCCAGCGCCTTCGCGTAGCTCACTCCCACGAGCAGGGCCCCGACAAGGCCCGGGCCGGCCGTCACGGCGATGGCGTCCACGTCCGCGAACTCCATCCCGGCGCGCCCGAGCGTCGCGTCCACCACCGGGACGAGGCCCCGCAGGTGCTCGCGCGAGGCGAGCTCGGGCACGACGCCCCCGAAGATCGCGTGCACTTCCTGCGACAGGATCGCCAGCGAGCGGATCGTCGCGGCGCCGGTGCCGTCCCCCTCGACGATCGCGGCCGACGTCTCGTCGCAGCTCGTCTCGATGCCGAGGACGCGCACCGCCCTACTTCGCGGCGCCGTCGGCGAGGAGCCCGCGCACGAACGCCACGGTGGACGAATCGTCCCATTCCGTCGAGCCGCGCACCATGCGGCGAATCGTCCCCGAGCGGTCCAGCACGTAGGTCGAGGGGATGCCCATCGCGTTCCAGTCGCGCTCGATCCTCCCCGACGGCTCGTGCAGGACGTCGAAGGTCAGCCCCATGCCGGCGACGAAGTCGCGGATCTTCTGCTCGCTGCCCACGTCGTCCACCGCGACCGCCACCACCTTGAGCCCCTCGGGGGCGAGCTGGCGGTGCAGCCGCTGGATGGACGGCATCTCCACGCGGCAGGGACCGCACCACGTCGCCCACACGTTGAGCAGCACGACCTGCCCCCGGTAGTCGTCGAGCGTGCGCCGCACGGGGGTCTGGTCGAGCGTGGTGGCCGTGAACCCCGGGGCCCGACGGCCCTCGGCGACGGGGACGACCTTATCGCCGACGAGCTGCGTCGCGAGCACGAGCACCAGCCCGAGCGCCGCACCCAGCCCGAGGACCACCACGAGCTGCTTCCTCACGCGACGTCCGCGCAGCGCGCGCGCAGTGCGGCGATCTCCGCCGCGGGATCCGCGGCCGCGAAGATCGCGTTGCCCGCCACGAAGGTGTCGGCACCCGCGCGCCAGCAGGCGGTGATGGTGTCGCGCGAGATGCCGCCGTCCACCTCGAGCACCGCCCGGCTGCCGGTGGCGTCGAGCAGGGCCCGCGCCTTCGCGATCTTCGCCACGCTCCGCCCGATGAACGCCTGACCGCCGAAGCCGGGGTTCACGCTCATGACCAGCAGCAGGTCGAGGTCGGCGGCCACCTCCTCGAGCGCCCCGACGGGCGTCGAGGGATTGAGCGTCGCGCCGGCTCGGCAGCCGAGCTCCTTGATGCGGCCGACCTGCCGGTGCAGGTGGGGCGCCGCCTCGACGTGGATCGTCAGCACGTCCGCCCCCGCCTTCGCGAACGGCTCGAAGTACTTCTCCGGCTCGACGACCATCAGGTGCACGTCGAGCGGCAGTCGCGTGAGGCGCCGGCACGTCTCGATCACCTTCACGCCGAACGTGAGGTTCGGGACGAACACGCCGTCCATGACGTCCACGTGCAGCCAGTCGGCACCGCCGGCCTCGAGCATCGCGATGTCGTCGGCGAGGCGCGCGAAGTCGGCGGAGAGGAGGCTCGGGGCGATGCGGACGGACGAGGCAGGCATGGGCTACGGCGTGGAGGCTACGGCGTGGAGGCTACGGCGTGGAGACGGTGAGGCGGACTTTCGAACCATTCGGGACCATCGCGCCGGCGACCGGGGCCTGCGCGATCACGGAGCCGGGCACCGAGCCGGCGAGCGGCTCGGCCCCGGCGCTGTCGGCCACGAGGCCGACCTGCTCGAGCTGGGCGCGCGCGGCGGCGAGGTCCTGGCCGAGCACGTCCGGGACGACGACCTCGCTCGGTCCGGCGCTCAGGATCAGCGTCACCGTGCCGGGCACGCCGACCATCGCCCCGGGTACCGGCCGCGCGTCGAGCACCGTGCCGCGCGCGAGCGAGCTCGGCCGTTCCTCGACGTCGCCCACGCTCAGCCCCACGCGCTCGAGTGCCCGGGACGCCTCGGCCTCGGGCAGTCCGAGGAGCGCCGGGACGAGCGCGCGCCGGTTGCCCGCACTGATCGTCAACGACACGGCGGCACCGACCGGTTCCTCGCGACCTGCGGCCGGGGCCTGCGCCAGCACGTGACCCTCCGGCATCGTCGCGTGCGGCACGGGCGACTGGAGCTTCACGGCGAACCCGGCGCGTTCGAGCAGCCTGCGCGCGCTGTCCATCGGGAGACCCACCAGGTCGGGGACGCGCGGAGCGGCGGTCGCGTCGCCCGCGGGCAGCAGCACGAACACCACCGCGTACGCCAGCGCGAACCCGGCCGCGGTGACCACGACATACGGGGCCACCGCCCGCGCGAGGCCGCCGACGCGCTGCCTGATGGCCGTCACCGCGCGCTAGGCCCGTCGCCGCAGGCGCGCGGCGAACGCGCCGTCGGTGCCGTGCCGCTGGGGGAGCACGCGAAGGCGCCCGCCATCGAGCACGTCGGGCGGCACCGCCCCCTCGGGCGGCGGCTCGAGCGTGAAGTCCGGGTGCGCGGCGAGGAAGTGCTCGACCTGCACGTCGTTCTCCTCGGGTTCGAGCGAGCACGTCGAGTACACGAGCAGCCCACCCGGTCGCACGGTCGGCGCGAGGGCGGCGAGGAGACTGCGCTGCAGCGCACCCATCACCGCGAGGTCGCTCACCTTGAGCCGCCACCGCGCGTCCGGATGCCGGCGGAAGGTGCCCGTCCCCGTGCAGGGGGCGTCCACCAGCACGACGTCGTACGTCCCGTCGCCGGGTTCGCGCGCGTCCGCCACGCGGACCTCGACGTTCGTCGCGCCGACGCGGGTGACGTTCTCCTGCAGCCGCGCGGCGCGGGCCGGCTGGCGGTCGGCGGCGACGACGTGCCCGGCGACCTTCGCGAGTTCGAGCGCCTTGCCACCCGGTGCCGCGCAGGCGTCGAGCACGCGCGCGCCGGGCGGCACCGCGGCGTAGTGCACGACGAGCGTCGCGGCGGGATCCTGCACGAAGAAGCGGCCCTGCCGGAACGCCCCCAGCTCGGTGAGCGCGATGCCGGGCCCGAGCTGCAGCGAGTCGCGCACCAGCGGCGCGTCGGAGACCGGGACGTCGCTCGCCTCGAGCATCGCCTCCAGCGGCTCGAAGCCGATGCCGAACGGGCGCACGATCACCGGGGCGAGCGTGTTGTTGGCCGCGAGCAGCCGCGCCGCCTCGTCCGCGCCCCACCGCGCGGCCCATCGCGCCACGAGCCACCGCGGGTGCGAGTGGCGCAGGGCCAGCGCTTCGATCGGGTCCCCGGGCTCGGCCGGTGCCAGCGTCGCGCGCTCGCGGTCGATGCGCCGCAGCACCGCGTTGACGAGACCCGCCGCGCCGCGCCCGTGCCGCACCTTCGCCAGCTCCACCGTCTGCGCGATCGCGGCGTAGGCGGGGACCCGGTCCATGCCCGTCAGCTGTTGCGCCCCCAGGCGCAGCAGGTCGGTCACGTCGGGGTCGAGCCGGGCGAGGCCGCCCGTCACGAACCCGCCCACCACGGCGTCGAGCCACGCGCGCCGCCGCAGCATGCCGGCGACGAGTTCGAGCGCCCACCGCCGGTCGCGCGCGTCGAGCGCCGCGGCCCGGCGCTCGAACGCGCCGTCGAGCAGATCGCCCGCGCGCAGGTCGGCGCAGACGTCGGCGGCGACCCGGCGCGACTCGGTCACGGTGCCGACGACGGCGGCGGCGCCGCGGCGCGGCGGCATCAGGTCAGCATCCCGGTGAGGGGAGACGACGGCACCGCGACCTCGCGGCGCGGCATACGGCCGGCGAGGTACGCCAGCCGACCGGCCTCGACGCCCAGCCGCATCGCCGTCGCCATCCGCACCGGGTCCTGTGCCTCGGCGATCGCGGTGTTCATGAGGATGCCGTCCACGCCCTGCTCCATGGTCACCGCCGCGTCGCTCGCCGTGCCGACCCCCGCGTCCACGATCACCGGCACCGAGAGCCGGTGCTTGATCGTGCGGATCGCGTAGGGGTTGAGCAGCCCGAGCCCGGAGCCGATCGGCGAGGCGAGCGGCATCACCGCGACGGCACCGGCATCCTCGAGCCGGAGGGCCATGATGAGGTCGTCGTTCGTGTACGCCATCACCTTGAAGCCCTCGGCCGCGAGGATGCGTGTCGCCTCGAGCAGCCCGGTCGTGTCGGGCAGCAGCGTCTGCTGGTCGCCGATCACCTCGAGCTTGACCCATTCGTTGAACCCGGCGGCGCGCGCGAGGCGCGAATAGCGCAGCGTGTCCTCGACCGTGTAGCAGCCGGCGGTGTTGGCGAGCAGGAAGAACCGCGACGGGTCGAGGTGGTGGAGGATCGCCTCCTCCTTCGACCGGTCGAGGTCCACGCGCCGCACGGCTACCGTGACGACCTCCGCGCCGGAGGCCTCGATGGCGGCGACCATCGCGGCGTTCGAGCGGTACTTCCCCGTCCCCACCATGAGGCGCGAACCGAAGGTGCGGCCGCCGATGACGCAGGGCGTGTCGAGCGCCGCGAGGTCGGTCGTCGCCACGTCAGCCCCCTCCCACGAAGTGCACCAGTTCCAGCACGTCGCCGTCGGCGAGCGCCACCCGGTCGAACGTCGCGCGATCGCGGAGGATCTCGCGGTTGCGCTCGACGACGATCAGCCGCGGATCGAGCTGCAGCGCGGCCAGCAGGTCGGCCAGGGTGGTGCCGGGCGCAACCGCGCGGCGGTCACCGTTGACCGTGAGGACCAGCTCCCGAAAAGTCGCCGTCGCCATGGGCGGAAAGATACTCGCCCACGACCCCCGGCGGGTCGTCCGCGGCCCAGATGCCGCGGATCGCCGCCACCCCTGCGGCCCCCGCGCGCCGCAGGGCGGGAACGCGCGCCGGGGTGACGCCGCCGATGGCGATCACGGGCGGTCCTCCGGGGCCGGCGGCCCGCACCACGTCCCGCACGAGGGCCTCGCCCCGTCCCGGGAGCCCGGCGTGCGTCGGCGTGTCGTACACGTGTCCCGCGACCAGCCAGTCGGCGCCGCCGCGGGCACCCTCCGCCGCACCCGGCGCGTCGTGCACGCTGACGCCGAGCCGGAGGGCCGCGCCGACGAGGCGGCGGGCGTCGGACACGTCGAACGACCGCGCCGGCAATTGGACGCCACGCACGCCGCTCGCGAGCGCGACGTCGAGGCGATCGTTCACGACCACCCACGCGCCGGTGGACCGCTGCGCCTCGGCCAGCAGTTCGGCGAGGATGAACAGCGATCGCGTGGGGAGGTCGCCCGTGCGGAGGTGCACGGCGACGCGCCCGCGGCCGGCCGCCATGACGGCGCGGGCGCGGTCCGCGAAGCCCCGGGCCGCGACGACCTCGGGCGACGTCACCGCGTGCAGCACCGGGATGGGCAGCGAGGCCACGGCGGGGGCCGCTGCCGACCGGGCGGCACTGCCCAGCGGCACCGCGGGCCCGCCCGTCACTGCAGGACGTCGCCCACGGCGACGCCGCGCCGCTGCCGCCAGTCGAGCGCCGCCAGGCGCCGCCCGCCCGCGGGATGCACATACCCGACGCGCACCGCGCCACCGCGGCCGCAGGCGACGAGCATGCCGTGCTCGGCGACGTCGAGCACCAACCCCGGATCTCCGTGCGCGTCCTGCTCGAGGCGACCGCCGTAGCACTTCACGTCCTCGCCGCGCAGGGTGGTCCACGCGCCGGGCCGCGGGTCGTACGCGCGGATGGTACGGGCCACCGCGGCCGCGTCGCCGGTCCAGTCGAGGCGCGCCGCCTCCCGGGAGAGCTTGCCGGCGTACGTGACGCCCTCGGTCGGCTGCGGCCTCGCGACCGCAGTGCCCCCTTCGATCTGCGGCAGCACCTCGAGCAGCGCCTGTGCCCCGAGCTCCGACAGCCGCTGCGTGAGCTCGCCGCCGGTCTCGTCGGGGAGGATCGGCGTGCGGCGCTCGAGCAGCACGTCCCCCGCGTCGAGCGCGAGCACCATGCGCATGATGCACACGCCGGTCTCGGCGTCGCCGGCGAGAATGGCCGCCTCGATCGGCGCCGCACCGCGCCACCGCGGGAGCAGCGAGGCGTGGATGTTGATCGTGCCGTGTCGCGGGAGGTCGATCACCGCCTGGGGCAGCAGGTGCCCGTAGGCCACGACGACGTTGAGGTCGGGGGCGAGGGCCGACAGCTCGGCCAGGAACGGCTCGCCGCGGGGTTTCTCCGGCTGCAGCACCGGCAGGCCCTCGGCGACGGCGAGCGCCTTGACCGGGGGCGGCGTGACGGTGCGCTGGCGCCCCACCGGCTTGTCGGGCTGCGTCACCACGCCCACGACGTCGGCGCTCTCGCCGAGGAGGGCCGCGAGGGCCGGGACCGCGAACGCCGGCGTGCCCCAGAAGACGATGCGCATGCCGGCGGCGGCGGCTAGAGCGACTCGTCCTCGCGGGACGGGTGCGCCGCGAGGTCTTCCTTGGACAGGTCGCGGCGAAGATCGGGGTAGTCGCCCTTGATCGCGTCCCACTCCGCCAGCGCGCGACGCCGCTTGAGGATCGACAGGTGGTCGAGGAAGAGGCGACCGTGGAGGTGGTCGATCTCGTGCTGCAGGCAGGCGCTCATCAGGTCGCCGGCCTCGATCTCGAACGGCCGGAAGTCGGCGTCCAGCGCGCGCACGCGCACCACCGCCGGCCGCTGCACGTCGGCGAAGACGTCGGGGATGCTCAGGCACCCTTCCTCGCGCTTCGACGTGCCGCTCGAGGCGACGACCTCGGGATTGACGAGCACGACGCGCTGCCCCTCGATCTCGATCACCGCCAGCCGCTCCCGCCGTCCCACCTGCGGGGCGGCGAGGCCGATGCCCTTGGCCGCGTGCATCGTCTCGAACATGTCGTCCACGAGACGGCGCAGTTCGGGCGTCATGCCGCCGACGACCTCGGTCTCCTGCCGGAGCACCGGGTCGCCGAGCACGCGGATGGGGAGCACGCGCACGGATCGCTCAGGTGGTGGACGTGCTCGTCCCGCCGTCGCCGAGCACGGCGGCGATGCGGCCGCGCTGCACGACGACCTTCGCTTCGCCGGTCTTGATCGTGATGCGGTCCTCGAGCGTGGCCGCCGGCTGTCCGTCCTTGAGGCCCTGCTGGATGGACGCCACCTCGCCGATCAGGCCGCCTGCGGTGACGACCTCGTCGCCGCGCTTGAGGGCGAGCAGGCGCTGCTGGTGCCGCTTGCGCTCCTGCTGCTGCGGCCGGAGGACGATGAAGTAGAAGATCGCGAAGAACGCCGCGATCTGGAACAGGAACGGCAGCATCTGCTGCAGTCCGCCCTGCTGGAGGGCGAGCAGGGCGAACGGGGCGGGGAAGGCCATCGGTCAGCTGGCGGGTTTGGCGAGGTAGCGGCGCAGGAAGTCGTCGCGCCACGAGGCGAAGGTACCGGCCAGGATCGCCGCTCGGGCGCGTCGGGCCAGCGTCACGAGGAAATGTACGTTGTGGAGACTCAACAGGCGGAGTCCCGTCATCTCCTCGGCCGTGAACAGGTGGCGCAGGTAGGCCCGGCTGTAGCGGGTGCAGGCCCGGCATTCGCAGTCGGGGTCGAGCGGGCGGTCGTCCTCGCGGAACTCGGCCCGCTTGATGTTGAGTCGGCCGTCGTGGGTGAACAGCGCCCCGGTGCGCCCCATGCGGGTGGGCGCGACGCAATCGAAGAAGTCCACGCCGCGGGCGATCCCCTCGACGAGGTCCTCGGGAAACCCGACGCCCATCAGGTAGCGGGGCCGGTCACGCGGGATGACCGCGTCGCAGGCCTCGAGCATCGCGTACATGTCCGGCTTGGCCTCGCCCACCGACAGCCCGCCGACGGCCCACGCCGCCCAGTCGCCGGTGCCGGCGATGGCGCGGACGGCGTCGCGCCGGAGGTCGGCGTGGATGCCGCCCTGCACGATGGGGAGCAGCGCCTGCGGGCCGTACGTGCCCTCGGCCTCGAGGGCGGCGAAGGCGTCGCGCGCCCGCGCCAGCCAGCGGATGCTCCGCTCGCTCGCGTCGCGCGCCATTGCGTGCGCGGCCTGCCCCGGGACGACGTGGTCGAACTGCATGACGAGGTCGGCCCCGAGGTTCCGCTCGATCCGCATGACCGTCTCCGGGGTGAACCGGATCTTCGCGCCGTCGAGGTGGCTCTGGAAGGTCACGCCGTCGTCGTCCACCGTGCGCAACCCGTCGAGCGAGAAGACCTGGAAGCCGCCCGAGTCGGTGAGCATCGGGCCGTCCCAGCCCGAGAAGCGGTGCAGCCCGCCCAGCCGGCGCACGACCTCGTCGCCCGGCCGGAGGTGCAGGTGGTACGCGTTGGCGAGCACCAGCTGCGTGCCCATCGCACGCAGGTCGTCCGGCTCGAGCGCCTTCACGCTCGCGAGCGTCCCGACGGGGGCGAAGGCCGGCGTCTCGATGATGCCGTGCGGCGTCGCGAACGCCCCGGCGCGCGCCGAGCCCGACTCGCCCGCGACGGTGAAGGCGAACGGCGTCACAGGATCGCCATCGCGTCGCCGTACGAGTAGAACCGGTAGCGTGCCTCGACGGCCGTGCGGTAGGCGCGCATGGTGAGGTCGTAGCCCGCGATCGCGGCCACGAGCATGATCAGCGTGCTCTTCGGGAGGTGAAAGTTGGTGATCACCCGGTCCACCGCCCTCGGGGTGTACGGCGGCCGCACGAAGAGCGACGTGTCCCCCTCTTCCGCGCAGTACCGGCCGTCGCGCCAGCAGCTCTCGAGCGTGCGCACGCTGGTCGTCCCCACGGCCCAGACGCGCCCGCCGCGCGCGCGGGTCGCGTCGAGCGCCGCGGCGGCCTCGGGGGTCACCCGGTACCACTCGCGGTGCAGCACGTGCTGCGACGGGTCGTCCACCGTCACCGGCCGGAAGGTGCCGGCGCCGACGTGCAGCAGCACGTCCACGCGCTGCACCCCGCGGGCGGCGATGCGGGCCAGCAGGGCGTCGGTGAAGTGCAGGCCCGCCGTGGGGGCGGCGACGGACCCGGCTTGGCGCTCGTCGCGGTACACGGTCTGGTAGCGCGCGACGTCGGCCGGCGTGTCGGGGCGCGCGATGTAGGGCGGCAGCGGCACGTGGCCGTGCGCGTCGATCGCCTCGGCCTCCGGGCGGTCGGTGACGAGCCGCACGCGCCGCGTCCCCCCCTCGGGCATGGTCTCGAGGATCTCGACGTCGAACCCCGGCGCCACGTGCACGACGCGGCCCGGCTTGAGTCTGGCACCGGGCTGGACCATCGCCTCCCACGAGCCGTCGCCCATCGGCTTGAGCAGCAGCACCTCGGCGGAGGCCCCCGAGTCGCGGGTCCCGAGCAGGCGGGCCTTGAGCACCGTGGTGGTGTTCACCACCAGCGCGTCGCCCGGCGCCATGAGGGTGTCGAGCTCGCGGAAGATCCGGTGCGAGATCGTCCCTGCGGCGCGGTCGAGGACCATGAGCCGGCTGGCATCGCGCGGCTCGACGGGGAGCTGGGCGATGAGGTCGGCCGGAAGCGCGTAATCGAAGTCGGAGGTCGTGTGCATCGTGCGAGGTCGGGGGGCGCGGCCCGCGCCGCCGGCAGCGCGCGCCGCGGGCCGGGCCGCCTACAGCAGTTCGCCCTGCACGCCCGTCGGTGGCGCGTACCCGAAGTGCCGGTACGCCAGCGGTGTCGCCACCCGGCCCCGCGCGGTCCGCTGCAGGAATCCGTGCTGCACCAGGTACGGCTCGTACACCTCCTCGATCGTGTCCGGCTCCTCGCCGATCGCCGCGCCGAGCGACGCCACGCCGACCGGCCCGCCGTCGAACTTCTCGATCAGCATGCGCAGGATACGCGCGTCCATGTCGTCGAGCCCGAAGGCGTCCACGTCGAGCAGCGCGAGCGCGTCGTCGGCGACCGGCTTCGTCACGTGGCCCGTCGCCTTCACCTGCGCGTAGTCGCGCACGCGGCGCAGCAGGCGGTTGGCCACGCGGGGCGTCCCGCGCGAGCGGCGGGCGATCTCGAAGCCGCCCTCCTCGTCCATGGTCACCCCGAGCAGGTCGGCCGTGCGGCGGACGACGAGGCCGAGGTCTTCGACCGGGTAGTAGTTGAGCCGCTGCACGATGCCGAACCGCGCCCGCATCGGCGCGGTCAGCATGCCGAGACGCGTCGTCGCCCCGACCAGCGTGAAGCGCTCGACCGGCATGGTGATCGTCTGCGCGCGCGGCCCCTCGGAGAGCCGGATGTCGATCTTGAAGTCCTCCATCGCCGGATAGAGGAACTCCTCGATCACCGGCCGCAGCCGGTGGATCTCGTCTATGAAGAGAATGTCGCCGCGCCGGAGGTTGGTGAGCGTCCCGACGAGGTCCCCGGGCTTCTCGAGCGCCGGCCCGGACGTCGTCCGGATGTTCACGCCGAGCTCGCGCGCGATCAGCTCCGCGAGCGTCGTCTTGCCCAGCCCCGGCGGGCCGAAGAACAGCGTGTGGTCGAGCGGCTCCTTGCGGCCCATGGCCGCGTCGATCGCGATCCGCAGCGAATCCTTCACCCGCTCCTGCCCGATGAACTCCGCCAGCCGCTGGGGGCGGAGCGAGAGCTCGACGACGGATTCGTCGCCCAGCGCGTCGGGCGTGGTGATCTCGGGGCGGGACACGACCGGGAAGATACAGCGAAGGGCGAAGGCGCGGATCGCGCCTTCGCCCCTTGGCCGACCGGCCGCGCGGGAACTAGAAGCCCAGCGTCAGCCCCACCGATACCATCAGGCCCTCGCGATCCGTGTTCGACCGCCGGCCGTCGGTCAGCTGCGCCACCGCGATGTTCAGCGGCCCGAGCCCGAGGCCGGCCGTCAGGAGCTGCCCGTCCGACTGCGCCTGCGCGGCCGCGACGACCGACGAAAGCGTCGTCTCCGCGCCGGAGAGCTGCCTCGCGTAGCCGATGCTCGGCGTGAAGAAGAGGATCTTCTGCGCCAGGCCGACGGAGACCGAGCTCTTCCAGAAGCCGCCCAGGAAGCCCTCCTGCAGCTGGTTGTTGTACTGCGCCGAGACGCGCGTCCCGAGGACCGGGAGCTTCAGGTGCGAGCCCACCCGCAGCGTGCGCGGGAGGAACGCCCGGCTGAACAGCCCGTCCGCCGTCTGGATCGCGCCGAGCGGCGATGTCGCCGTCAGCGGCGCCGTGCCGGCCGAGAACTGGTCGGCCAGCACCTCGCCGGCGTCGCCCACGTTGGTGTTGTCGAACGCGAACTGGCGGTAGGCGAGGTTGTCCTCGTTCCACGTGACGTTCCCGGCCACGTTCTGCAGTACGGCCGACACGGTCAGGATCCCGAGGTTCGCCGTGCCGCCCACGTCCACCGAGAAGCCGCTGCCGGCGTTGGTGCCGGCCGTGAAGGCCTGCATGCGCATCGTGCGGTTGACGAGATCGAACTCGGGCTCGAAGATCCGCCAGTTGTCGATCGCCCGCGGCACGATGTAATGGCCCGTCACGCCGAGTGCGATCGGCCCGAAGCGCTGCCCGTAGGCCACCGCCGCGTCGAAGTACGTGGCCTGCCGGCCGTTCGTGTTGCCGATCCGGTAGTCCACGCGGCTCTGGTTGTAGCCGTTCAGCGCGAGGTCCACCATGTCGCGCCCGACGTTGTAGTCGTACACCGCGCCGGCCCCGAGGCCGAACGCGAGCTTGCCGATCTGTAGCCCGATGACGGGGACGAGCACCTGCCCGCGGATGTTCGCGCCGTCCGACGGGATCTTGCCGAGGATCTGGGCGCGCGCCGCGGCGTCGAAGGTGCCTCCATTGGCGAGCTTCCGCACCTGCTCCAAGTCGAGGCCGAGGGCGGAGAACGACGCACCGAAGTTCGCGAGGCCCAGCGACACCGAGGGCCCGCCCGCAAGCCCGAGGTTCGCCGGGTTGATCCACAGCGCCTCATGGCCCCGGGCCAGGGTCAGGTACGCTCCCGCGACGCCATTGGCGGCCGGGACGGGGGACAGCTGCGCGGCAACGCCGCCGGGGAGCGCCGCCACGACGCCCAGCGTCGCGACGGCCGTACGGAACATGCGCATCATGGGCGATCAGTACCCGATGTTGAAGGGGAACCGGGCCTGGATCTGGCCGGTCGTACCGCTGCCGAGGTTCACCGTGCCCGTGTACACGAACGAGCCGGTGGTCGCGCTGGTCGGCACGATCTGGAAGCTCGGGACCGTGCCGGTCGAGCCGAATGCCGGCCGGGCGACGCTGACCGTGAAGCCCGTCAGCGTGAGGACGTTCGTGTTCTGGGCCTGGCTGACGCGTGAGGTCGAGCTGGCCACGAGCGACACCTCCACCGGGATCAAGGCACCCACGCCGCCGGCTGACGTGCCGGCCTGCCGCACGCGCACCACCGCGCGCATGGTGATGCTTCCCGTCGCCGCCGAGCCGCCGACGAGCCGCGGGTCCGTGGCGAGGGTGATCGAGCCGTCGATACGGGGGCGCGCCAGCCGGGCCTCGCCCACCTGGTCGAGCAGCGAACCCGACGCCGACGCCGTGAAGCCGGCGCAGGCCGGGATCGTGTTGCCCGTCACCGCGCGGGCGCGGCAGCTCTGCGAGATCGTCCGGACGGGACCGGTGAACAGATCGCCCGACCCCACCACGCTCGCCGACACGCCGCGCGTCACCGTCACCAGTTCCGAGGCCGGGGGAATGACCGGCGTGATCGTGCCGAACGACGGGATGTTGCCGATGATGCGGCCATTGCTGAGGTCCACGCCGACGTCCGGCGCGATCTCGGTCCCGGCAGACGTCGTGATCGCGAAGTCGGTCAGCCAGCCGTTCGCGTTCGTCCGCACCTCCGGCGCGATCAACGTGAGCCGCGCGGGGTTCACCAGCGCGGCCCCGCCGGCCGCGCCGACCTGGATGCTCCGGGTCCCGAGCGCCGTGCCGATGCCGGCCGGCAGCGTCGGGTTGGCGACGCCGGTCACGGTGACCTGTGACGAGCCGCTCAGGGCGCCGGACGGGAAGGCCACCTCAGCGCCGGACGCGAGCGTTACGATGCCGCCTGAACCGGTGACGGTTCCCTGCGACGTCGTCGTCGTCGCCGGATCGAACGGCAAGGTTTGGTCTTCCTGCTCGGCGCACGCCGCGATGCCAACGATGGTCGCGGCGAGGACGAGTTGACGGAACTGCGACATGGACTCTCTCCTCTGGGGTGAAGGAACGGGCTTCACTCCCATACAAGGTACGGGCCACGGCCTGCGGCCGCCGTGACGGTGGGCACGCCCACGTGCCTGAGGCGTGATGATCGAATCCAGCAGAGTGACAAATCGGCGATTTTCTGTCATTCTGCGAGGTGCCGAGCGTGCTTCCGATGGCACTCTCGCATCCATCCGGCCGCCGCCGACGGCGGAAACCTGCGGCATCGTACCCGCAAATGCAGCGGTGGTTCTGCGACCAGCGAGGCCGAGGTCGCCTCGCGGCGGTCAGCGACGGTTGAGTTCGGACAAGGCCGCGCGGATCACGTCCGGGGCTGCACCACCGCTCCCGGAATCGAGCGCCGCTCGCACCGCGCGCTCCGCCTCGGCCGATGAGTAGCCGAGCGAGACGAGGGCGCGGAGGGCGTCGTCGCTGGCGGCACCACCGGAGAGCGGCCGAGGCGCGCCCGGTGCGGCGAGGTCGTCGAGCTTCTCGGCGAGGTCGAGTACCAGTTGCTGGGCCTTCTTCCGACCCACGCGGGGGACGCCGGTGAGGGTCGCGACGTCCTTCTCGCGAATCGCCCGCACGACGCCGTCGGCGGTGAGCGTCGAGACGAGCCCGAGCGCCAGCGCCGGGCCCACCCCCTTGGCATCGAGCAGGCGCCGGAAGACCGCGCGTTCGTGCGGCGTCGTGAACCCGTAGAGCTCCCAGGCGTCCTCGCGCACGACGAGGTGTGTGTGCAGCGTCGCCGGCTTGCTCGGGTCGGGAAGCCGTTCGAACGCGCTCAGCGGGATCGCGATCTCGTACGCCAGTCCGCCGGCGGTGAGGATCTCGGCGCGGTCGAGGTCCTTGGCGACGAGGGTTCCGGTGACCTGGGCGATCATGCGCGTCCTGCGGGCAGCGCCACGACCGGTGGGGCGGCGAGCGGCCGTCCGCCCAGCGCGACGGCCAGCGCGGCGGCCACGCCGTCGGCGGCGTCCGCCGGCTGCGGCGGCCGCGCCAGGCGGAGCAGTTGCATCACCATGTACTGCACTTGCTCCTTCGTGGCGGCACCGGCGCCGGTGACCGCCTTCTTGATGCGGGCCGGCGACAGCTCGACGAGCTCGCACCCCGCCTGGGCCGCGGCGAGGAGGATCACGCCGCGCGCGTGGCCGAGCACCGCCGTCGTGCGGGGATTCCGGCCGAAGAAGATGTCCTCGACGACCACCGTATCGGGCACGTGGCGCCCGAGCAGGTCGCGCACGCCGTCATGGATGTCGCGCAGGCGCTCGGCGAGCGGGCGGGCGGCGTCGGTGCGAATGACGCCGCACTCGACCAGCGTGGGCGGCGCGCTCCCGAGCCGGCGCACCACGCCGAAGCCGGTCACCGCCGAACCGGGGTCGACGCCGAGGAACGTGTGCGCGGGGGCGCTCGCCAGGGGCTCAGGCCCCCTCGAGCGCGGCGTCGTCCAGGTCGAAGTTGCCCTCGACCTTCTGCACGTCGTCGAGATCCTCGAGCGTGTCGATGAGCTTCACGAGCTGCTTCGCCGCGTCACCGATGACGTCCACCCGCGACTTGGGCACCCACTCCAGCTGGGCGTCGGCGGCCACCAGGCCGCGGCCATCGAGCGCCTGCTTCACGGCGTGCAGCAGCGACGGTTCGGTGTACACCGTGTAGCCCTCGGGCTCGGCCACGAAATCCTCGGCACCGGCGTCGAGCGCGGCTTCCATGACGGTGTCCTCGTCCCCGCGGCCTCGCTCGATCGTGATGACGCCCTTGCGGTCGAAAAGGAAGGCGACCGAGTTCACCGCCCCAAGGTTGCCTCCGCCGCGCGAGAGCTTGGCCCGCACGTCGGCCACGGTGCGCGTCGGGTTGTCGGTCAGCGCCTGGATCATCAGGGCCGAGCCGCCGGGTCCGTAGGCCTCGTAGAGGACCTCCTGATACTCCACTCCCTCGAGCTCGCCGGTGCCCTTCTTGATCGCGCGCTCGATGTTCTCCTTGGGCATGGATTGCGCCTTGGCGCTCTCGATCGCGGTGCGCAGGCGCGGGTTGCCGTCCGGGTCCCCCCCGCCCGCCTTGGCGGCGACGGTGATCTCGCGGATGAGCTTCGTGAACAAGGCCCCGCGCTTGGCATCGGTCGCGGCCTTGTAGTGCTTGATCTGCTTCCATTTGCTGTGCCCGGCCATGCCGTCAAAGATAACGGCCGCCCGTGGAGGCGCCCACCGGCGGGACGCCTCCCCGGCCGCGCGGTCAGAAGCTGCGGCCCATCCCGAGCGTCAGGCGGTAGCCGGTGGCGTTCCCCTCGAACGGTACGCTGACGCCGAGGCTGTGCCCGAACGTCCCGAGGCCGAACGCCGCCCCCGGAGAGACGGTGTAGTCGCCGACCGGGATGCGCGTGCGCAGCCCCAGAATGGCGAGCGTCGCGGTGCGGCCCGTGCCTGCGTTCCACAGCCGCGCCTCGACGGTGGGCTCGATCGTCGCCGCGCCCGCCCCGAAGCCGATCGCCACCTGCACGTTGCTCAGGTTCTGCGACGGGATCGGCAGCGAGTTGAACTCGCCCGCTGCGGCGAAGAGGTGCCATGCGCTGAGCAGCAGTTGCGGCTTCCCGTCGCCCAGCGCTCCCGCCCACGCGGCCTGCGCCACCAGCCGGCTGCCGGTTGACGTCGCCGCGGTGCCGTACGTCTGCCCGCCGAACGCGGACCCCGAGAGGCCGAGCGCGAGCCGCCCGCTGCCGTAGCCGCGATCGGCATTGAAGGCGAGCCGGTACTCGCTGCCCGGCACGAAGCGCGTGGTCGTGTCGGTGAAGGGGCGGAAGCCGGTCGCCTGCCGGACGCTCATGCCCCCCGACAGGCTCCATCCCGCCGCGTCGGCCCCGAAGACGAGGCCACCGGTGAAGGCCGGGCCGATGCCGTAGGCGGGCACCGGCATCGTGAGCACGTCGGTGCCGATCATGCCGGCCAGCTCGAGGTTCTCCCGGGCCACGGTCGCCTGCCCCGTGGGCGCGTTGACCCCGACGGTCAGCACGAGGGCGTCGGTGATCGCCCAGACGCCGCGCAGCTGGACGTCGGTCAGGCCGGAGAGCGAGCGCGACACGCCACGACGGGAGAACGACGACGTGGCGAAGCTCGTCCCGACGTCCACCGCGAACTTCTCGCCGAGGGGGACGGCGACGAAGATCGGGATGCCGACCTGCGACACCGTGACGCGACCGCTGTCCGCGGCGATGCCCCAGGACATGGCGGTCGGGGCAATGCGCAGCTGCCCGTCGGTGAGCTGCGCCCCGAGCGGCGCCGCGAGCGGCGCCGCAGCGAGGCCCGCGGTGAGGCCCGCGGCGGCCGCGAGCGTCCAGCGAAGGGAATGGCGGTTGGGCACGGCGCGGCTCACGGGCGCGGGATGATGATGATCACGCGACCCGTCTGCACGGGCGGCGGGTTGGCGATCGGATTGGCCGGCGGCGCGCCGTTCGACGGGGACGGGACCGCCCCCGCGGGGTTGCCCCTCGTCCCGGTGTTCGTCGCCGGTTCGGACGCGAGCGTCGGCGCCTTGGCCGGGCTCGCGTTGACCGCGTCGGCCGTGATGAGGGTCGCGGTGGGCCCCTCGCCGCTTCCGCTGACCGCCTCGCCGTTCTTCGCGCCGTTGACCACGCCCCCTTCGCCGGAGGACGACAGCGAGGCCTCGACGCTGGTGGCCGACACCTGCGCGCCGGCGGCCGCGGCCTCGGCGGTGGTGGCACGCTGGCCGGCCTGCCGGAAGCCCGGGTCGATCCGGTTGGCGTCGCGGAACAGCAACGCTGCCGCGGAGAAATCCCGGTTGTCCTCGGCGGCGAGTCCGCGGCTGTACGCGAGGAAGGCCGCGAACGACTTCGTCGGGCGCACCTCGATGGCCGCGCGCTGCTCGGGTGTCAGCTCGATACCCAACGCCTGCAGCACCTGGAAGGCGAGGCGCTTCTCGGCCTCGAAGAGCTGCTCGAGCTGGTCGTCCGCCGAAGCCGAGCCGACGGGGGCGGCGTTGGCGACGTCCACCACGGCGGCGTTCATCTGCACGGCCTGCGCGTTGACCTGCGTCAGGCCGCCCTGAACGATGCGACCGGCACGCAGCAGCCGGCCGGCACGCACGGCGGTGTTCTCGTCCACCCGGTCGCCCTGCGACAGCCGGATCTCGTCAACGATCGCCTGCACGCGGTCGCGCTCGACGACGGTCAGCCGCGGGGCCCGTGCGAGGTCGGTGATCAGCAGGTCGGCGAGACCGCGCTCGAGCGGGCGGAGCGTGGTGTCCGGCCCGCTGAATCGGAAGGGCGGCACGGCGACAGTCGTCGCGTCCCCGGGCGACGAGCCGATCTCGGCCTCGCGGCCGAGCGCCGCCTTCGCCGAGGCGGTGAGTTCCTGCTTCGAGACGAAGGCGAGGCGCTGGCGGATCTGCTCGCGGGCCTTCTTGGTACGGCCGACGGCGAGATACGCGGTGTAGGCGTCCTTCGCGCCGGTCCAGTCGGTCTGCGCCTCGGCGGCGAGGCCGGCGTAGAGGGCGGTCACGCCGTCCCGCGGGTCCCGCTGCCGGGCGGTGTCGAGGGCCGCACGCGCCTCGGGATAGCGCCGAGCGGCGTAGTATGCGATGCCAAGGGCGCGGAGGGGCGCATTCGCGCGCGGGTTGCGCTGCCGGGCCTGCTCGAGCCGCGTCACGGCCGACTGCGGATCGCGCACACCGGCGGTGGCACAGCCCGCGAGGGGAAGCACGACCGCGACGGTCGCGAGGGCGAGCCGCGCGAGGCGGGAGGCGTGCAACGAGGTCATTGGCGTCACCGGTCGGGGTCGAGCATGTCTTCGAACCGCATCCACGACTTGTAGAAATACAGGTCCACGTAGCCCGTGGCCCCGCCGCGGTTCTTCAGGATGAGCAGTTCCGTGGCCCCGTCCACGCCGTAGCCGGGGTCGTACATCTCCTCGCGATAGACGGCCAGCACCACGTCCGCCTGCTGCTTCACGGCGGCCATCGCGCCGAAGTCGTCGAGCGTCGGCCGGGTGCTCCGCCGTTCGGGGGAGTACCGCGGCATGCCGGCGACCAGCACGAGGGCGCAGCCGACCTCGAGGGCCACCCCCTTGAGGGCCCGCACCGCGACGGCAAGTTGCTCGTCGCGGGGCGAGGCCCCGTCGGCCAGCGCATCCAGCGAGTCGACGACGACGAGCGCGCCTCGGCCGTCCCGGCGGATCGCCTCGACGACGCCGGCGAGCCCGTCCGAGCCGATGCTCGCGAGGAGGGGCGCACCGTCCCGTAGGCGCATCGCTACCGCACCCACGGTGGCCCGGGCCAGGTCGTCGAGGGAGCCGCGCCGCAGGTCGTCCACCTGCACGCGCCCCTCGATGGCGAGGATACGCTCGAGCAGGCGCTCGGGGGTGAGTTCGGCGGACAGCACCATGACCGGATGCCCGGCCTGCCGCGCGCGGATCGCGAGCGCGAGCGCGAACGCAGACTTGCCGGCCCCGACGTCACTGCCCACGACCGTGAGGTCGCCGTGGCGGAGGCCGCCGCCAAGGCGCCGGTCCACGGACGGGAAGCCGGTCGGGACTGTGTCCGGGGGGCGCGCGCCGTCCGCAGCTGCATCCACGCGGTGGATCAGCATCGACACCGCGCCGGGGTCAAGACGTCGCGTCATTGCCCTCTAGCATACGGGGCCGGGATTGCCGGGGGCAAGCAACGGGCCGGCGCGCCCTCATCTGGTGACGCGCGTCACCAGCCGCCGGACGTCGGCGAGGGCCGCCTCGTCGAGCGGCGCCCCGGCGGCCGCGATGACCTGCAGGAGGGCAGCGCCCAGAAGGTCGGGGACCGGATCGATGGTGGCGTCGATCGCACGTGCCGAGGCGGTACGGACGGCCACGGGCAAGGCGAGGGTCCCGAGCCATTGGCGTGCCGCCTGCGCGCGTTCGCGCCGGGCGTCGGCGTCAATCGCCCCGCCGTCGGTGGCCTCGGCCGCGACGCGGCAGACCATCAGCACGGCGAGGCCGGTCTCCCGCAGCCCCCCGAGCGGCGCGGTGCCCGCCCACGCCGCGAGCGCGCCGAACCCGAAGGGTTTCGGCTCGGTCAGTCGCATCGGGTCCGCCGGCATCCCCGCAATCTCGGTGATGGGCGGCGTCGCGGGAGGGGGGCGGCGGCGATTAGCTTGCCGCCATGGCAAGTCCACGGCGCTCCGTCCTCTGGGTGGACGACGAGGCGGAGCTGCTCGAGAGCCACCGCCTCTTCCTGCGCGACAACGGCTACGACGTCCTCGCGGCGACCAACGCCGACGATGCCATGGCGATGCTGGCCCGGCATCCGGTGGACGTCGTCCTGCTCGACGAGCAGATGCCCGGCAAGCGGGGGCTCGAGGCGTACCGCGACCTGCGCGAGATCCAGCCCGGGCTCGCGGTGATCATGGTCACCAAGAGCGAGGATCCGGCGACGTTGCGCGAGGCGCTTGGCGCGGACGTCAAGGACTACCTCGTCAAGCCGCTCAATCCCCGGCAGGTGCTGGCGGCGCTCACCCGCCTGCTCGAGGGGGCGAAGATCCGCAGCCAGCTGGTGGCGCAGCGGTTCGTGGACCGCTTCCGGACGATCGAGCTGGCCGGGCACCGCGACCTCGACTGGCGTGGCTGGATGGACCGCGCGGCCGAAGTCGCCCGGTGGGACGTCGAGCTGGCGCAGGCGGGCGAGTACGGCCTGCTCGAGTCGCTGCGCGGCCTGCTGCCGGCCATGCAGCGCGACTTCGCGGCCTTCATCGGCGAGCAGTATCCCCGCTGGCTCGACGACCTCGACGGCGACCGGCCGCCCCTGTCGGTGGACGTGGTCCCGGAGTTCCTGCTGCCGCTCTTCGACCGCCACAAGGCGGCGCTCCTCGTGGTCGTGGACTGTCTGCGGCTCGACCAGTGGCTGGCGCTCGAGAGTCTCGTGACGCCGTACTTCGACGTCGAGACGACGCACTACTTCTCCGTGCTGCCGACGGCGACCCCCTACGCCCGCAACGCCATCTTCGCGGGCCTCTTTCCCGGGGAGATCGCCGCGATGCACCCCGACTGGTGGGGGCCGGGCGATCGGGACGAGATCTCGCTGAACGCGCACGAGAAGGACCTGCTGGTCGCCCAGCTCGCCTCGCTCGACCGGTCGCTGCCGGTGCGCTACGCGAAGATCACCTCGGCCCACGATGCGAGCGAGCTCGAGCGGCGCATCGCATCGGCGATCGCCCCCGAGGGGATCAGCGCGTTCGTCTTCAACTTCGTGGACCTCCTGACGCACGGCCGGTCGGAGTCGGCGATCCTCATGGAAGTCGCGCGCGACGAACAGGCGCTGCGCCAGCTCACCCGCCAATGGGTGGAACGCTCGGCCCTTCTCGCGCTGCTGCGCGAGGCGTCGCGGCGCGGGCTGCCGGTGCTCCTGACGAGCGACCACGGTTCCATTCACTGCCAGACGCCCGCGACGGTCTTCGCCCGCCGCGACGCGACGAACGCCCTGCGCTTCAAGTTCGGCGAGGACATCCGCGCCGAGCACCCCGAGCACGCGCTGCGGTTCGCCTCGCCCGACGCGCTGCGGCTGCCGCGCCGGCCCGGCGGCCACGAGGCGGTGCTGCTCGCCACCGGCGACGCCTTCTTCGTGTACCCGACCAAGCTGCGGGAGTACCAGGCGCGCTATCGCGGTGCCTTCCTGCACGGCGGCGTGACGCCGGAGGAGGTCGTCCTGCCGCTGGCCCTGCTGACCCCCCGTGGCTGACCGCGCCACCGGCCGGCGGCTGCTGGCGTTCCTGCGCCCGCATGCCGGGCTGATGGCGGGCAACATCGCGGGCAGCGTCTCGGCGGCGGCCCTCGACGCCTTCGCCTTCGCGCTGCTGATCCCGTTCCTCAACGCGCTCTTCGGCCTGCCGCCGATCCCCACCAGCGACACCCCGGCCTCGCGCGCGCTGCGGGGCGCGATCGGCGGGTTGCTGGATCCGGGCGACAAGATGGGGTCGCTCACGACGGTCATCGCCGTGCTGATGGTCGTCTTCGTGGTCAAGAACGGCCTCACGTGGTTCGCCGGCACGCTCGGCGCCCGGCTGCAGGAATACGTCACGCGCGACCTCCGCGACGCCGTGTACCGGCACCTGCAGCGGCTCCCGCTCCCCGTCTTCCAGCGGGAGAAGGGCGGGCAGCTCGTCGCCCGCGTGCTGGTGGACACCGACCAGACCCGGCAGCTCGTCACCACGCTCGTCACGCAGGCGATCCAGAACGCGGCGCTGGTGCTGAGCTACCTCGTGCTGCTCGTGGCGATCTCGTGGCGCCTGACCCTGCTGACGCTCGTCGTCGTGCCGCTGCTCATGGGCCTGCTGCAGCCGCTGCTGCGCCGGCTGCGCCGCGGCCACCGGCGCCTGCGCGACGACTACGGCGAGATGATGGCGGTGCTGCAGGAGGTCGTCGCCGGCATCCGGCTCGTGAAGGCGTTCGGCGCGGAGGCGTACGAAGAGCGCCGGTTCACCGGCGCGAGCGGGACCTACAGCCGGGGCATGGCGAAGGTCGCGAAGTACTCGTTCCTCTCGCAGCCGCTGACCGAAGTGCTCGGTACGTTCATCACCGTCGCGGTGCTCTACGTGGGCGCGCGCCAGGTGCTCGTCGCGCAGACGATGCAGGGCGCCGAGCTGATGGGGTTCGTCGGCATCGTCCTGCGGCTTCTGCAACCCCTCAAGGCCCTCACCCAGGTGCCGTCGGTGGCCCAGGGCGCCTTCGCCGCGGCCGACCGGCTCTACGAGATCCTCGACGCCCCCACCGAGGCCGCCCTCGACCGCGGCACCGTCGTCGCTGCCCCCCCCGCCGACGCCATCGCCTTCGAGGGCGTCTCGTTCGCCTACGACGGCGAGCCCGTGCTGCGCGACGTGTCGTTCACGGCCCGGCGCGGCACCGTCACCGCCTTCGTGGGCGCGAGCGGCGCGGGAAAGAGCACGCTCGTCGATCTCATTCCGCGCTTCCACGAACCCACCGGCGGCCGCATCACCCTCGATGGCACCGACACGCGCGCGTTCACGCTCCCGTCGCTGCGCGCGCTCGTCGGCATCGTGTCGCAGGACACGGTGCTCTTCAACGACACCGTGCGTGCCAACGTCGCCTACGGCGTGCCCGGCCGCTTCACCGACGCGCAGGTCGAGGCGGCCGCGCGCGCCGCCAATGCGCACGAGTTCATCGTGCGGCTGCCGCAGGGCTACGACACCGTACTTGGCGAACGCGGGACGCGGCTCTCGGGAGGCCAGCGGCAGCGGCTCGCCATCGCGCGGGCCCTGCTCGTGGATCCCCCGGTGCTCATCCTCGACGAGGCCACCTCGGCCCTCGATTCCGAGAGCGAGCGCGTCGTGCAGGAGGCCGTCGAGCGGCTGCTGGCCGGCCGGACCGTGTTCGTCATCGCGCACCGCCTCAGCACGGTCGTGCGCGCCGACCAGATCCTCGTCCTCGACCACGGCCGCGTCATCGAGCAGGGGACGCACGACGCGCTCCTCGCGCACCGCGGCACCTACTGGCGGCTGTGGGGGCTGCAGGCGTCGGGGGCCGAGCGATGAGCCTCGGCTGGGTGGTCGTGCACGATGCCGTCGAGTGGTCCGGACGGGCGCGCGCGGCGCTCGCGCTCGCGACGGCCGTCGCCGAGCGCGCGCCGGTGCGCGTGGCGGCCCCGGCCGGCAGTGCCATCCTCGCCCGGGCTGCGGCGGCCGGCGTGAAGGTGGTCTCGTGGCCTCCGGCAGCGACGGACCGAGCGGTCGCGGCGGTCCTCGCCCCGCTCGCCCCCGGTGCGTGGCTGGCCACCTCGGCACCGACCCTCGGCTGGGCGGCGGCGGCGGCACGACGCGCCGGACGCGGCGCGCTCGTCCGGCGGATCGCGGTCGGCGAGCGGCCCGCGACGCCGGGCCGCCGATGGTTCGGCCGTCCGCCGGCCGCCGCTTGGGTCTTCGCCTCGCGGCCGGATGCGGAGAAGGTCGTCCTCCCCCCCGGCAGCGTGCGCGGCGGCGTGCTGGAGCCGTGGGCCGCTCCGGCTCCCCGGCGTGCCCCGGCGGTACCGGCGCACGTCGCGCTCGTCGTGGACCGGACGCCGGACGACCGCGCCCACGAGGCGATGCGCGGGGCGGCCGCGCTGCTGCGCGCGCATCGCGACGTCCGGCTCGTCCTGCTGGGCGAGGGGGCGAGCGACGACGCGATGCGCGTGCACGCCGGCGCGCTCGGCATCGCCGATCGCGTGCTCACCGGCTACGCCTTCGACGACGCGCGATGGATCGCGGCGGCCGTGGCGGCGTGGGTGGCGGCCGACGGCGACGACGGCGCATACGCCGCCCTGACCGCGGCCGCGCACGGCGTGCCGGTGCTCGCCACGCGCGGCACGACGGCCGCCCGCGGGATCGTCCCGGGGACGAGCGGCGAGGCCGTGCCCGTGGGCGATCCGCACTTGGCGGCGGGCGTCCTCGCGCATTGGCTCGGCGACGATGCCCGGCGGCGCGCGATGGGGAACGCCGGCCGCGAGCGGCTCGCGCTCCTCGGCGAGCCGTCGGCGGGGGACGTGCTCCAGCGCGCGGTCGAGGCGCTGCGCGGCCCGCGCAGCGGGGCGGCCTAGCCGGTGGCCGCCCCGCTGCGCCCGCCGAGCGCGGGGGAACGTGCGCAGTTGGCCGCTTTTCGCGTCGTGCTGCGGGTGTTGCGCGGCCTCTCGTTTCGCGCAGCATCGCGCGTCGGCGGATGGATCGGCCGGCTGGGGTGGTTCCCGCTCGGCATCCGTCGCACGATCGTGGAGCGGCAGGTGGCGGCCTGCTTCCCCGAGCTCACACCGGCCGCGCGTCGGGCGGTCTGCCGGGGTGCCTACGAGTCACTCGGCCGCACCTCCGTCGAGACGGCACTGCTCGCCGAGCTCGACGGCGCGACCGCGATCGCCCTGTTTCCCGAGGTGCGGGGTTTCGAGCACGTCGAGGCGGGGCTCGCCGCGGGCAAAGGCATCGTCCTCGTCAGCGGCCATCAGGGCAACTGGGAACTCGGTGGCGCGTACCTCGCCGCGCGCGGCGTGCCGGTGGATGCCGTCTTCTTCCCCCCGGCGAATCCGGCGTTCCACCGCTACCTCACCGAGGCGCGCGAGCGGATCGGCATGCGCGTCGTGACGGTCGCGGAGTCGGCGCGCGTCGTGCCGCGCGCCCTGCGCGACGGGCGCGCGGTGGCGCTCATGGCCGACCAGGCGCTCTTCAACATTTCGGCCGCGCCGGTGGTCTTCTTCGGGCGTCCCGCCTTCGCGCCCCGCGGGCCGGCGGTCTTCGCCCTGCGCGCGGGTGCGCCGGTGCTGCACTGCACGATCCTGCGCCGCCCCGACGGTTACTTCTCGTTCGACATCGAGCCGATCCCCTACGACATCACGGGGGACAAGGACGGCGACGTGGATCGGCTGGTGCAGGCGATCACGGCGCGCATCGAGGCGTCGGTGCGGCGCGAGCCGGCGCAGTACTTCTGGCACCACAAGCGCTGGAAGCGGCAACCGGACGGAACGCCACCGGAGTTGGCGGACCCGGTGCGTGTGCCGGTCGCGGGCGGGTAGCCGCGACCCCGGCGCGGTCAGGCCGGCGGTCGCCCGCGCGGCGGTCGCCCCCGGGCGGGGAGAGAGTCGCGATAGCGCGTCCACAGCGCGGCGAGGGTATCCCGTTGCGCGGGCGTGAGCAGGGCCCGGGCGCTGTCCCGGGCCAGCGTGGTCCACAGGCGGAGGCTGTCGAGCAGGGGCCGTGCCCCCGGCGTGCGCGTGGCGGCCGGAGTCGGTGAACCGGGTGGCGTGCCCCCGCCCCGCGGCGGCTCGGCCAGCGGCACGCCCATGCGCCCGAGCGAATCGCGCACCACGCGCACCGACCGCTGGTGCCAGCGGCGGAGGTCTCGCAGGGCGGCGAACTGCGCGTTGCTCAGCGCGAGCAGGCCGCGCCGCTCGATGATCGCGCCGACGGGGTCGGGATCCGCGTCGAGCCCGTCGCGCGACGAGTCCGGGCGCTGACCGCTCATGGCCGCGGGGGGCGGCTCGCCCGGCACGCCGCCGCCCGGGCGCTGCGCGAGCGCGGCCCCTGGCGCCGAGCCCAGCGCGGCGAACGCGAACGCGAACGCGAACGCGAACGCGAACGCGAACGCGAACGCGAGCGCGAGCGCGTTCGCGCCGGTCGCCACGGCGTTGGCGCGCGCGGTCGCCGACGGCCGCCTCACGGCAGGCGCGCCAGCCCGACGTCGCGCTTGCCCTTGCCGACCATGACCCATCCCCCGGCGAGCCGCACGTCGGCCGCTGCCACGAACCGCTCTTCGGCGCCCAGCTTGCGCTTGTTGAGCGACACGCCGCCCTGCTGCAGCAGGCGGCGCGCCGCACCGTTGGAATCGGCGAGCCCGGTCGCGACGAGCAGCTGCAGGACGTCGAGCCGCCCGGCCTGCTCGCCGTCCGCGACCGGCTGTGCGTCGCCCGAGGGCACCTCGCGCGCGAGCATCGTGATCGCCGGTTCGTCGAGCGAGGTCGGGGGCTCGCCCCCGAAGAGGACGCGGCTGACCGCCTCGACCGTCGCCACCGCGGTGGCGCCGTGCACCCGGCGGGTCACGTCCGCGGCCAGCGCCCGCTGGGCCGCGCGGCCGGCCGGCTCGGCGGCCTGCGCCTCGCGCACCGCGGCGCGCTCGGCGGCGTCGAGCAGGGTGAAGGCGTCGAGCCACCGGACGGCGTCGGCGTCGGCGGCGTTGAGCCAGAACTGGTAGAAGGCGTACGGCGAGGTGCGGCCGGCGTCGAGCCACACGGTGCCCGCCTCGGTCTTGCCGAACTTCGTCCCGCCGGCCGTCGTCACCAGCGGCACCGTCACTCCGTGCGCCTCGGCGCGTGCCACGCGCCGGATGAGGTCGGTGCCGGCGGTGATGTTGCCGAACTGGTCCGATCCCCCGACCTGCACGGACACCCCGTACCGCCGGTGCAGTTCGAGGAAGTCGTAGGCCTGCAGGAGCTGGTAGGTGAACTCGGTGAACGAGATCCCCGACTCCATCCGCTGCCGCACCGATTCCTTCTGCAGCATCACGTTGACCGAGAAGTGCTTGCCGACGTCCCGCAGGAAGTCGAGCAGCGGCATGGGGGCGAGCCACTCGGCGTTGTCCACCAGGCGAGCGGCCGCCGGCCCGTCGAAGTCGAGGAAGCGCTCGAGCTGCGCCCGGAGCGCGCGCGCGTTCGCGGCGACGGTCTCGGCGTCGAGCAGCTGGCGCTCCGCCGACTTGCCGGACGGATCGCCGATCATCCCGGTGCCGCCGCCGACGAGCGCCACCGGCCGGTGGCCGCCGCGCTGCAGGTGCACGAGCGCCATGACCGGGAGGAGGTGGCCCACATGCAGCGAATCGGCGGTCGGATCGAAGCCGCAGTACGCGGCACGCGGGGCCGCGGCGAGGTGGGCTTCGGCCCCCTCGGTGGTCTGGTGCAGGAGGCCGCGGGCGGCGAGTTCGGCGGTGAATGGCGTCATGGCGTGCCGGAAAGATAGGCTCGGCGGCGGCGCGACGGCTGTAGCTTCCGGTCATGCCGTCGCGTCTTCGCGTCGCCCTCCAGGCGATCACGCTGGTCGGGTGCTTCGCCGTCGGGGCCGGGGCCGGGGGGGCCGTCGGCGCCTGGACCCTCGTCTGCCGGGGGAACGCCTGTCCCGCGGTGGACGTCCTCGAGCAGTACCAGCCCCGCCAGACGTCGAAGCTCTTCGCGGCCGACGGGCGGTTCGTGGCCGAACTCGGCATCGAGCGCCGGACGGTCGTGCCACTGGCCGATCTGCCGCGCGTGCTGGTGGATGCCTTCGTCATCACCGAGGACAAGCGCTTCTTCGAGCACCGGGGAATCGATTGGGTCCGCGTCTTCGGTGCCGGCGTGGTCAACGTCGTCCGCGGCGGCTACGCGCAGGGCTTCTCGACGATCACCATGCAGCTGGCGCGCAACGTCTTCCCCGACCGGCTGACCCGCGAGAAGTCGCTGGTGCGCAAGCTGCGAGAGGTGAAGGTCGCCCTGGCGATCGAGCGCGCCTATCCCAAGGAGCGCATCCTCGAGCTCTACCTCAACCAGATCTACCTCGGTAACGGCGCCTACGGCGTCGAGACCGCGTCGCAACGCTACTTCGGCCATCCCGCGCGCGACCTCTCGCTCGCCGAGGCCGCGGTCCTGGCGGCGCTCCCGAAGGCCCCGGAGCGCTACAACCCGCGGCGGTATCCCGAGCGCGCCGTGCAGCGGCGGAACACGGTCATCGAGCTGATGCGTCGCGCGGGGGCGGTGCCCGAGACGGAGGCGCGTCGCGCCAGTGCGTATCCGCTCACGCTGGCGTCCGCCGAGCGCTCGGGCGACGTGGCGTCGTGGTTCGTCGAGTGGGTGCGGCGCGAGCTCGACCAGCACTTCGGCCGCGAGCTGTACGAGCGCGGCCTCAAGGTGTTCACCACCCTCGATGTGGAGCTCCAGGCCGCCGCGGCGCGCGCGCTCGAGCAGCAGTTGCGCGCCATCGAGGCCGGGACGTTCGGGGCCTACAAGCACCTGACCTACGAGCAGGCGATGGCCCGGGCGACCGGCGACGAGGGGCAGGCGGAGTCGCCCTATCTGCAAGGGGCGTTCGTCGCCATCGATCCGCGCACGGGGGCCGTCCGGGCGCTCGTGGGTGGTCGCGACTTCGACGACTCCAAGTTCAACCGGGCGACCCAGGCCCTGCGCCAGCCCGGCTCGACCTTCAAGCCGATCACCTACGCCGCGGCCATCGAGGCCGGCCGGCCGACGACCCTCGTGCTCGACGACAGTCCGCTCCGCGTGCCGCAGGTCGCGGGCGACACCTGGGCCCCGCTCAACTACGACCTCAAGTTCGAGGGGCCGGTGACCATGCGCCGGGCGCTCACGCTCTCGCGCAACATCCCCGCCGTGCGGCTCGGGATGGACGTCGGGGAGGATCGCGTGATCGAGATGGCCCGGCGCTTCGGGCTCACGACGCCGATGCCGCCGTATCCCTCGCTGCACATCGGGTCGGCCGAGGTGTACCCGATCGAGATGATCGCGGCCTACACGACCTTCGCGACCCTCGGCGTGCGCTCGGCGCCCTTCGCGATCGTACGGGTGGAGAGCGCGGACGGGGATGTGCTGTGGGAGCCGGCCCCGACGCGCGAGACGGTGCTCAGCCCCCCGCAGGCGTGGCTCATGGTCTCGATGCTGCGCGACGTGGTGGATCGCGGCACCGCGGTGCAGGCGGTGCGGGGCGGCGGGTTCCCGCACCCGGCCGGCGGCAAGACGGGGACCACCAACGACGGCGCCGACGTGTGGTTCATCGGCTTCACGAGCGACCTCGTCGCCGGCGTCTGGATGGGCTTCGATCGCCCCACGAAGATCAAGGCGAATGCGCAGGGAGGCGTGCTCGCAGCGCCCGCGTGGACGGCGTTCATGCGTGAGGCGTATCAGTCGCGCCCCGCGCCGCCGGACTGGCCGCGGCCGACCGGTCTCGTCGCCCGCGAGGTGGACAAGTTCACCGGCCAGTTGCGGAGTCCCCTCTGCCCGCCGGCGAACGTCATCCTCGACTGGTTCCTGCCGGGCACCGAGCCGAGCCAGCCGTGCGACCGGGTGGTCACGCCACCGGCGGACACGGCGCGCCGCCGGCCGCGGCCTGCACGCTGAGGATCGCCCGATGCGTCCCCCATCATCCGCCATCGGGTGCCCGTGAGCGGCCTGCGCATCTGGCGCGCTCGTTGGGTGCTGCCGATCGACGCGGCGCCGATCCGCGACGGGGCCGTGGCCGTCGAGGGAGACCGCATCGCCTGGGTCGGGAAGGCGCGTGTCGCCCCGGCGGGCGACCGGCTCGATCTGGGTGATGCGCTGCTACTGCCCGCGCTGGTCAACGCGCACTCGCACCTCGACCTCACCGGGTTTCGCGGACTGCTCGAGGGCCTGTCGTTCGTTGACTGGATCCGCACCCTCACGGCCGCCAAGCGCGAGGTGACGACCGACGACGACCTGTTCGATGCCGCGCGCGCGGGGATCGCGGAGGGCCTGCGGTCGGGCATCGGGACGTTCGGGGACACCGCCGACCGACCCGCGGCCGCGCAGGCGATGCGCGCGCTCGGGGTGCGCGGCGTGGCCTTCCAGGAGGTCTTCGGCCCGGATCCCGCGCAGGCGGAGTCGGCGGTCGCGGACCTCGAACGGCGCGTGGTGCGGCTGCTCGACGAGGCCGGCGACGAGCCGTCGCTCGTGCGCATCGGCGTCTCGCCGCACGCCCCCTACAGCGTGTCCGACGCGCTCTACCGGGCGACGGCCGCGCTGGCGACGGCCCGCGGCTGGCCGCTGGCGACCCACGTCGCGGAGAGCGCGGACGAGTCGGCGCTCGTCACCGAGGCCGAGGGGCCGTTCGCCGAGTACCTGCGCGGGCGCGGGATCGCCGTGGCCCCGCGGGCCGCCTCGCCGGTCGCCCTGCTCGAGGCCACGGGCGTCCTCGCGACGCGCCCGCTCCTGATCCACGCCGTGCGGTGCCGTCGCGACGACCGCGAGCGCATGCGGCGCGCGGGGGCGGGGGTAGCGCACTGCCCCTGCAGCAACGCCAAGCTCGGCCACGGCGTCGCCCCGCTGCGCGAGTACGTGGAGGACGGCCTTCCCGTCGGCCTCGGTAGCGATTCGATGGCGAGCAACAACCGGATGCACCTCCTCGAGGAGGCGCGGATCGCGGGCCTCGTGCAGGCGGCGCGCGCCGGCCGCGCCGAGGCCGTGCCGGCGGCGGCGCTGCTGCATCTGGCCACGCTCGGCGGGGCACAGGTCCTCGGCCTCGCCGACGAGATCGGTTCGCTCGAGCCCGGCAAGGCCGCCGACCTCGCCGCCTTCCCGCTTGGCGACAAGGTGGCGGCCGCTGACCTCGACCCGGTCGCCGCGGCCGTGTACGCCATGGGGGACGCGCCGGCGTCGTGGGTCATGGTGGCCGGCGTGGTCCGCGTGTCGGCCGGTGTCGTGGCCGGGGTGCCGACGGACCTGCCGGTCCGCATGGCGGCGCAGGCCGCCCGTCTGGCGGAGTGGCGGGAGGCGCGTCCCGCCCGCTAGGTTCCGTCATCCGGGCGTGCCGCCCGGCGGAGGCGATGAAATGGCCGACGGACCCACCCAGAAGATCTGGCGCAATGGACAACTCGTGGACTGGGCGGATGCCACGGTCCACGTGATGAGCCACGCCATGCACTACGGCTCCTCGGTCTTCGAGGGGATGCGGTGCTACGAGACGCCGCAGGGCGGGGCGATCTTCCGGTTGCGCGACCACATCCGGCGGTTGCACGACTCGGCCCGCATCTACCGCATGGAGATGCGCTGGAGCGTCGAAGACCTCTGCCGCGCGACCATCGAGACCGTCGCCGCGAACGACCTCAAGGCGTGCTACCTCCGCCCGCTCGTCGCGCGCACCGGCGAGCACATGGGGATCGACCCCACCGGCACGCCGATCGAGACCTTCGTCATCGCCTGGAACTGGGGCGCCTACCTCGGCCACACGGCGCTCACTGCCGGCGTGGACGTCGGCGTCTCGAGCTGGCGGCGCGCGGCCCCCGACACCTTCCCGGCGCTCGCGAAGGCCGGCGGCAACTACCTCAACTCCCAACTCGCGAAGCTCGAGGCGAAGGGAAACGGGTACACCGAGGCGATCATGCTCGACAGCTTCGGTTTCGTGGCCGAGGGGTCGGGGCAGAACCTCTTCGTCATCCGCGACGGCACGATCTACACGTGCCCGATCGCTTCGGCGATCCTCGACGGGATCACCCGCGACTCGGTGATGACGATCGCGCGCGACCTCGGGTATTCCGTGCGCGAGATGCAGATCCCGCGCGAGTTCCTCTACCTCGCCGACGAAGCCTTCTTCACCGGCACGGCGGCCGAGCTGACCCCGATCCGCTCGATCGACCGGATCCCGGTCGGCGGAGGCCAGCCGGGCGAGATCACCCGCGCGATCCAGGCGCGCTACCTGGGCATCGCGACCGGCCGGGTGGACGACACGCACGGCTGGCTCACGCCGGTGCCGTCGACCGTGGGGGCCGGCGCGTGACCCGCCTGAGCGGCCATCGCTTCGCGCACACCGGCACGGTGCCCAGTATCGCGACCGCCGGGCCCGTCCGGCGCGCGCTCCCCCGCGGTCCGCGGGCGACGGCGCGTCAAGGTCACCGCCGCGCCTCGATCATCCGCCCACGCTCCCGTCGGCCCATGGCCGGCGGGAGTTTTCGCGTCCACCCGGAGGAGCTCGCGTGACCCACGGCTGCCTGGCCCTGAACGCGTCGTTCGAACCGATCACCATGGTGCCGATGCGGCGGGCGGTGCGACTGCTCATCGACGGCAAGGCGGAACTCGTCGAGGCAGCGGACGGTCGTGCGGTGCGCTCGGCCAGTCTGCACCTGCCGCGTCCGCTCGTGATCCGGCTGACGCGCTTCATCCACGTGCCGCGCCGGTTCCGCCGGCAGGTGACGAACACGTTCCTGTTCGCGCGCGACCGCTATCGCTGCCAGTACTGCGGCCGGTTCCAGCACGAGCTCAAGGTGCGCGAGGCGCTCACGCGGGACCACCTGATCCCGATCTCGCGCGGGGGGCTGAACACGTGGGACAACGTCGTGACGGCCTGCAGCCCCTGCAATACCCGGAAGGCCAACCGGTTGCCCGAGGAGATCGGCATGCACCCGATGACGGTGCCGGCCGAGCCGCACTTCGTGCACCTCTCGTGGGCGGTGCGGCGACTGACGCCCCAGCAGGCGAAGTACATCCGCGTCTTCTACGGGGCGGAGACGCTGCGGCACCTGCAGGACCTCGAGCAGCGGGCGCGGCGGCACGAGGTGGCGGAGTAGGCCTGGCCGCGCCGCGCGCGGGTCAGGGGGTGAAGGTGACGCTCCGCCCCTCCACCGTCTGGCGCTGCGACCCCAGCAGCCGCGCCGCGACCGCCCGGAAGAACCGCCCGATCGCCGAACCCGCGCTCTTCTCGCCGCGCACCGCCGGCGACAGCCCGCCGCGCAACCACCGCTCGGCCTCCTGCAGGTCGCTCAGGCTCAGCACCTCCAGCGTCAGGCGCGCGAGGTAGTAGTGCCGTCGCGGCTTCGTGGCCGGCAGCGGCACGCGCCCGCCGTCGAGCGCGCTCGCGCTCGCCTCGGCATACCGGGCGAATCGTCCCAGCACGCGCGTGCGGTCGCGCTCGATGCGGGTGACGATCCATTCGCGCGAGACCGGGTCGAACCGCAACAGCACTTCCCACGCCGCGCCACCCTCGAAGTCGTTCACGACCGACCCGGCGGACCAGAGCTCGACGCGCCAGGAGATCCGAGCGGGAAACCCGTTGCGCAGCAGGTCCTCGAGCTCGGGGTCGGCCAGCAGCCCCGACGCCCGCACCAGCGGCCCGCCGCCCGGGTCGCCGGAGACGATCGTGACGTCGATCGCCGGATCCTCGCGCGACTGCGCCGCGAGCGGACGCCCGGCGGCGGCGGCGCCCGCGAGGAGCGCAACCGCCACGGCGGCACGGGGCCAGCGGCCGATCACGGGTGCATGCGGGTCAGAACCGCCGGTTCACCCGCACGAAGAACACCGGCGGCACGTCGGCGTCGCCCGCGCTGACCGCCTTGGCGAGGTAGAGCCCCAGCACCCCGAGCTCGAGGCCCGCCCCGATATCGGACCGGAAGGTCGGGAGCGCCGGCAGCCGGCCCTCCCGCACGAAGCGCGCGTCGGTCGGACGCTCCGCCCCGACCAGCCAGCCGCGGCCGGCATCGGCGAAGAGCACGAACGACCCGCGGGTGCGCGACGACCAGCCGCGGTACCGCTGGCCGCCGCGACCGGGGGGTGCCAGGCCCCGGCGCGGTGCCGCCGGCGCGTCGCCCAGCCAGTCGAAGACGTCGATGTGCAGCGCACCGCGGTATTCCACCTGCGCCAGCGCGATGCGGTCGCACTGCGCTGGCGATCCCAGCGGGATCGCGCCCCCGTCGGCGCACTCGAGGCTGCCGGCCGAGCCGACGGCCCGGAACGGGAACCCCGGAAGCCCCGCCGGCCCGGACAGCGAGAGGCGGCGCTGCATGGGGAGCGGATCGCCGTGCAGCCAACCCCCCGCCACGATGCGGAATCGCAGTTCCGCGTCCGGCGCGAGGCGGTTGTAGCGCCGCAGGTCCACGAAGCCGCGGCCGTAGGTCGTCCGCTCGGCCGCACCGAACGCACCGGACGGGACGGGCCGGAGGCCGCGCGTCGTTGACGTCAGCACCAGCGTTCCCGTGCCGTGCTCGTAGTCGGCGTTCATCAGCCAGCCGCTCGTCGGGTCGTCTGCGTCGTTCCGGGTGTCGATCGTCCACGCCGCCGTCGTCAGGTGCATCACCCCGTCGTCCACCTGCGGGTTGGCGCGCCAGCCGTCCGGCCGGTTGAAGAGCGCGAATACATCGTGGATGCCGCGCGACCGCCACCGCTCCTGACCGTAGCTCGCGCCGAGCGTGACCGCGCCGTCGAACGCGAAGAGCCGCGCGTAGCCCTGCCCGCCTTGCCGGTCGTACCAGTCGCGCAGGTCGCGTTGGAGGAAGAACGACGAGAGCCCGTTCTCCCCCTCGGAGAGCTGCCACGGCTCGACGGCGTCCACGATGTCGTAGCTGCGGCCGCCGAGGGTGAGGCCGTAGTTCCGCCCCAGGCGCAGCTCGGCGCGGGCGCGGTGGCCGAGGGTGCTCGTGTTCCACTGCGTCCCCTGCGACGTGCGGAAGATGCCGAACGCGTCGAGCGCGAGGCGCCCCCAGCCGAAGTCGGTGCGGTGGATCGGGCCGAAGACGATCGGCCAGCCCTCGGTGCGGTTGTAGGTGCGCGCCATCGTCAGACGGATGCCGCTCTGTCGCCACTCGGCGTCGCGCCACTTGGTGACCCACGCGTCCTCGGCGTCCTCCTGCCGGTCGCGCGTGACGACCGCGCGCGGGCGCAGCGGGTCGTCGTCTTCGCCGCGTGCGCGCCGCGGCGCCGCCTCCTGCAGGATGCGCAGCTCCCCCTCGATGCGCGCGCCGTCCCGCCCGGTGACGGTGCCGCCGATCACCACGAGGTCGCCGTCGATCACCGCGCCGGGGAGCAGCGCCACATCGGCGTCGATCGCCGTGACCGACCCCTCCACGCGGCCGCCGATCGTGAGCGGGCCGTCCTGCACGACGAGCGGACCGGCGAAGCGGTCGCCCGCCGCGATCGTGAGGGCGCCGGTGCGCCGGGTCGCACCGGGGGCGGACAGCGCGCGGTCAATGAGCCGCTCGGCTTCGCGCGACCGCACGCGGGACTGGGCCGGCAGCCCGGGCGGCAGGACGCACGCCAGGGCCAACAGCATCGGGACGAGGCGACGCATGGAGACTCCATTGAGAAAGGCGGACGTCGCACGGGGCAGGGGACGTGCCGCGCCGGGGCGACGCCGCCAACCCGCTGGGCCGAGGGCACTTGCGCCCGCAGGCGCATCGGGCGGGTGGCGAGCGCTGTCTTCCGAACGACACGCCCCAGCGTGTCCCTTCGCGACGCCGCGCGATCGGTGCCCACGCGCGCGCATCACTCGTCGCCGTTGGCGTAGAGCCCGAGCCGCCGCATCCGCCGATACAGGTTGGGCCGGTCGGTGCGCAGCCGCCGCGCGGCCTCCGCGACGTTGCCCCCCGCCGCCGACAGCGCCCGCGTGATCAGCTGGCGCTCGTAGGCGTCGAGGGCGTCGGAGAGCGGCTCGATCGGCAGCTCGTCGGCGACGGTCGTCACGTGGCCTCCGCCGGGCACGGCGGGGCGCGGCCGACCGGAGCCGCTGAGGACCGACGCGACATCGGCCCCCCCGATCTCGTCGCCCCCGTACACGATCGCGAGCCGCTCGACGATGTTCGCCAGCTCGCGCACGTTGCCGGGCCACGCGTGGGCGGCGAGCGCCGCCATGGCCTCGCCCGAGAGTCGCAGCGCGGGGCGCCCGGTCCGCTGCCGGTAGCGCTCGGCATGGTGCCGCACGAGCGCCGGCACGTCGTCGCGTCGCTCGCGTAGCGGCGGCATCGCGAGCGGGATGACGTTCAGGCGGAAGAAGAGGTCCTCGCGGAACGTCCCCTCGGACACGGCCCCCGCGAGGTCCTTGTTCGTCGCGGCGATGATCCGCACGTCCACCGGCACCGGCCTCGTGCCACCGACCCGCTCGACCTCCCGCGCTTCGATCGCCCGCAGCAGCTTGGCCTGCGCCTCGAGCCCGAGGTCACCGACTTCGTCGAGGAAGAGCGTGCCCCCGTGCGCCAGCTCGAACTTGCCGATGCGCCGGTCGGTCGCCCCGGTGAAGCTCCCCTTCTCGTGGCCGAACATCTCGCTCTCGACGAGGTCGCGCGGGATCGCCGCGCAGTTCACGCGCACGAGCGTCTTCGTGCGCCGCGGGCCGGCACCGTGGATGGCGGCCGCCGCGAGCTCCTTGCCGGTGCCGGACTCGCCCGTGATGAGGACGCGCGCATCGGTCGGCGCCACCCGTGCGATCTCCTCGCGCACGCGTCGCATCGCCGCGGACTCCCCCACGAGGCCGGCAGCGAGGCCGGCATCGGCACGCAACTGATGGGTCTCGCGCCGGGCCTGGCGCAGCTCCACCGCGCCTTGTACCGCCACCAGCACCGTCTCGGGGGCGAGCGGCTTCTCGAGGAAGTTCACCGCCCCGAGGCGCGCGGCCCGCACCGCGTCGGTCAAGCCGGCGCGACCGCTCATCATCACGACCGGCCGGTCGGGGCCGTCGGCCCGCAGCCGCTCGAGCGTGGCGATCCCGTCGAGCTGGCCCGGCATCATGAGGTCGAGCAGCACGACGTCCGGGTCGAGCTCGCGCGCGACGGCCAGCCCCTGCAGCCCGTCCGGCGCCTCCCGCACTTCGTAGCCCTCGGCCCCGAGGAGCGCGCCGACCATGCGCCGCAGGTTCGGCTCGTCGTCCACGATGAGCACCGAGGGCATCGCCGATCAGCCCTCGGCGGGCGCGGCGCGCGATGCCGCGACCGGCTCCGGCGCGCCGCGCGGCACGGCCACGGGCGAAGCCGCCCCGGGGCCGAGTGCCCCCTGTTGCTCCGTCAGCACGCGCGTGAGGTACCGCTGGCCCTCGGTCATGCGCTCGAGCTCGATCGCCATCGCGTCGATCGCCTGCTCCATGCGCGCGAAACGCTCCTCCTGCTGCCGGTCGCGCGGCGGCGCGGCGGCGGGCACCCGCGAGCGGCGGAGCATGCGCACGGTGTACCCGATGATGAGCGGCAGCAAACAGATGGCAGCGACGACCGGAATCACGATGTCCGGGCCCGGATCCGAGCGGGCCACCGTCGTCGAGGCCTCGGCGCGCTGGACCAGCTCGAGCGGCGAGTTGGCGATCGCGCGACTGTTGGCTGCGATCTCCTGCTCGAGCGAGACGACGCGATCGTCCAGCACCTTGAGCCGCGCCTCGAGCCCGGGGCGCGCGTCGCTCGAGGCGTCCCGCAGTTCGCGCAGCACGTCATCGCGGCGGTCGGTCACCGAATTGAGCTGGCTCGACAGCTCCCGCCCCTTGGCCCGCAGCCGCGCGATCTCCGCGGCCGTCTGCGGGAGCGGCTGCGGGGTGCCGCCGGCCACACCGGGCACCGCCACACCGGGCACCGCCACGTTGGGGCTCCCGCCGCTCGGGGCCGCGGGCGCGGGCGCAGGCGGTTGGCGCATCACGGGCGGGATACCGCGTCGGCCTGCGGCACGCGAACCGGCTCGGCCGCCCCGGCGGACAGCCCGCGCTGCTCGGCAAACAGCTTGGTGACGAAGCGCTGGCCTTCGCTCACGCGCTCGAGCTCCACCGCGATCGCCTCGACGGCCTGCTCGAGCCGGGCGAGGCGCTGCGACTCGATCGCCGGAAAGGCCGGGGCGGGGGCGGGCACGGCGCGCCGCCACAACCACCGGGAGATGCCGATCGCGAGTGGCGCGCCGATGAAGAGCAACGACACCATGCCGAGCCCCATGATGTTGTCCGGGATGTCCCGGATGTCCGAGGTCGGCGGATCCGCGCGCGTCTCGGCGACCGTCACGTCGGACGGGGCGATGCCCAGGGCGGCCAGCCGGTCTTCCGCGGCGCGCAGGGCGGTCTCGTTCTGCGCCAGCTGGGTCTGCACGGTCGTGAGCCGGTCGCGCACGGCGGTCTGCGTCTCGCGGTTTCCGGCGGCATTCGCTTCCTCGACGAGGCTCGTGCGCTCCTCCTTGAGCTGCTCGACGCGCTGGCGAAGCATCCCCACCTGCGCCTGCAAGGCGGCCGCCTCCGGGGCGGTGGCGCTCTGCTCGACGCCGGTGATCTGGACGCCGTCAGTGCCGATCTTGATCCGGACGTTCTGCGGATTGGTCGTCGTGGACTGTTGAGGCATGGGGGATCCTACGCGAGGGTGGGGCCGGGGGTTGCACCCGCCGGCAGTTCGAAGCCGATCGTCAGGCCGCCGTCGGCGGGAGTGCTCGCGAACACCAGACCGCCGTGTGCGTCGACGGTCTGGCGGACGATCGGCAGGCCGAGCCCGGTACCGCCCGGCTTGGTGGTCACGTACGGCTCCCACATGCGGGCGAGCGTGGCGGCGTCGGTGCCCGGGCCGGTGTCCGACACGGTGATCCGGACGCCGCCGGTGGCGGAGGGCTCGGCCGCCACACAGATCGCCGCGTCCGCGCGGCCGCGCACCGCATCGGAGGCGTTGAGGAGCAGGTTGGCGAGCGCCCGCGAGAGCGCCTCGTACTGTCCGCGGACGGTCGGCAGCCCGTCGGAGACTTCCACCGTGAGCGGCACGTCCTCCGGCACGGTCGCTCTCGCGGTGTATCGCACCAGATCGCCGAGGTCCACGTCGCCCGCCGGGCCGTCCGGGAGCCGGCCGAACTGCGCGAACGCGCGCGCAAGCTCGTCGATCCGGCGGGTCTCGGTGTCGAGCACCTCCACGGCCTCGCGCATCGCCGGCGTGGCGTCGCGGGCGACACGCGCCAGCGCCAGGCGAATGGGAGTGAGGGGGTTCTTGAGCTCATGCGCCACCTGGCGGGCGCTCTCGCGGAACGCGCGCAGCCGTTCGGCCTCGAGGGCCCGCGCACGCGAGGCCTCGAGGTCGCGCGCCATCGCACGCATGCCGGTGCGCAGCATCTCGAACTCCGGCGCCCCCTTCGATCCTGCGGTGGCCGGAAGCGGCTCTCCCCGGGCGATACGCAGCGTCCAGTCGGAGAGCTCGTCCACGGGGCGCGACAGTTGGCGACTCAGGTGCCCGGCCACCCGCGAGGCGAGGTACGCCAGCAGCGCCAGCAGCACCGCGCCCCCCACGAGCACGATCGCCGAGGCGCGCCCGGTGAGGAACCGCACGCGTCGGGCCTGTGTGACGCTGGCCGAGAGCTCCGACTCGTGCCGCGCCAGCGCCGCCTCCGCCGCCGAGTCGAGCGGCGTAGCCCGCGCCGCCGCGAGGGCCCGCTGTCCTGTCGCCGCCACCGCGTCCCATGCGGAACTCGCGCCGACCAACGGCAGCATGGCACCGGTACTCGCGACGAGGCCGGCCGTCAGCACCACCGTCGGCACGAGCGCGAAGGCGAGCAGGATGCCGAACAGGCGGGCGCGGAAGGGGCGGTCGGACACAGGGCAGGATACGGTGGCACGGCGTGTCAGTTTCGCACAACCGAAGTGTACCGCCCCGAACGCCCCCGCGTGTGGGTAGCGTAAATGATTGTCCGCATTAGATTTCCGCTTCGAGCACGGGGAACGGCCGTCCAAACGGGACGGTCACCGTGCCCCGGCCGCCAGCGCCTCGAGCGCGGTGGCGTCGTGATCGGCAGCGCGGCATGTCTTGCGCGCCCCGCCGGTGGACGACGGCATCGCCGGGCAGCACTCGGGCGGCCGTACATCCAGCAGCACACCAGATGCACTCCAGGCATCCGCGATCGGCCGCTCCGTCGGCCCGGTCCACCCCCCAGCCCGTGCACCGCGGGCCACAGGCGCACGCCCAGCCGTTCGCCCTCCAGTCGGCCGCCGGGCCGAACGCCGCGCTCCTGATCGACTTCGACAACGTCACGCTCGGCATCCAGAAGGACCTCGGCAAGGAGCTGCGCAACCTGCTCGGCTCCGACATCATCAAGGGCAAGGTCTCGGTGCAGCGCGCCTACGCCGACTGGCGGCGGTACCCGCAGTACATCGTGCCCCTGGCCGAGTCCTCGATCGACATGATCTTCGCGCCGGCGTACGGCAGCGCCAAGAAGAACGCCACCGACATCCGGCTCGCGATCGACGCGATCGAGCTCGTCTTCACGCGACCGGAGATCGGCACCTTCATCCTGCTCTCGGGCGACAGCGACTTCTCGTCGCTCGTGCTCAAGCTCAAGGAGTACGGCAAGTACGTCATCGGCGTCGGCATCCGCGAGAGCGCGAGCGACCTGCTCGTGCAGAACTGCGACGAGTACTACAGCTACAACGCGCTCGCCGGGCTGTCGAAGTCCGCGGACGAAGCGCCGGTCAAGCGCGACCCTTGGGAGCTCGTCGCCGACGCGATCCTGAAGATGAAGCGGCAGGGCGACGTCATGCGCTCCGACCGTCTCAAGCAGGTCATGCAGGAGCTCGACCCGTCGTTCGACGAGAAGGACCTCGGTTACAGCAAGTTCTCGCGCTTCGTCACCGAGGCCGCGTCCAAGGGCCTCGTCGTCCTCACCAAGCTCGAGAACGGCCAGCTCGAGGTCAGCCCGCCGGGCGGCGAGCCGGCGTCGGGCGGCGCCACGGCCACCGGCGAGGGGCGCGAGCCGCGCGAGGAGCGCGAGGAGCGCGAAGGGCGCGGTCGTCGAAGCCGCCGCGGCCGCGGCCGCGGGCGCGATCGCGAGGACCGCGCGCCGCGCGGCGAAGGCGTCGCGGCCGAACCGGCAGACGCGACCGACGCCGCGGAGGCCGTGACGGCCGAGCGGCGGCCCTCGGCGCCGCCGCCGTCCGACGACATCGGCCTGTCGGGGGAGCGGCTGACGCGCGACGAGGCGCTCGCGCTCGTCCGGCGCGCGGTCGAGGCGATCGTGACCGGCGACGATGCCGTGTCGAGCGAGGCCGTGCGCCGGAAGGCCCGCGAGCTCCACGGCCGCGACAGCGAGTCGCTCGCGCTCCGGTTCTTCGACCGCATCCTCAAGGACGCCCATACGGGCGGACACATCGACCTCCGACGCCGTGGCGATGCCTTCGAGGTCGCCCGCATCGCCGATGCGCCGGTGGCCGATCAGTTGGCCGCCGCCGCCCAGGCGAACGCCCCCGTGGTGCCGGCGGCACCCGCCGCGCCGCGCGGCCTGGGGCCCCGCGGGATTCCCGCCAAGGGCCGGAAGGGGGCACCGCCGCCCGACCTGCTGCTCATCGGCGTGGTCGAGGACGTCGCACCGGTCGCGACGGTCGATGCCCCGGCGGCGGACGAAGCACCGGCGAAGGGGCGGAAGCCCCGGCCCTCAAAGGCGAAGGCCAGGAAACCCAAGGCCGAGAAGCCGAAGCCCGAGAAGGCGAAGCCTGAGAAGGCCGCAAAGGCGACCGCGGAGAAGAAGCCGCGTGGCCGCGCGAAGAAGGCGGCCGCCGCCGAGTGATCCGCCGGCCCCCGGACGACACCGACGCCGCGCTCCCGACGGGATCGCGGCGTCGGTCGTTCCGGGGGCGGGTGTTGCCGACGGCCCGCTACGACCGGTCCGCGGCGGACGTGGCGCGCCGTCCACTTGCGACCCTCGGCCGGCCTCACGATGTTGGCGGGGTGACCCTTCCCGCCAAGGCGGCACCCCGCTTTCGCGCCACCGTGCACGGCACGGTCTTCGGCCACCGGACCGACGTCGTGCATCGGTTGCACCCGGGAGACAAGCTCATCCTCGTCCCCGATCCGGCGGGCACCGACGAACCGGGCGTCTGGGTGCACGCGTCCGGTGGCGACGTGATCGGCCACCTCCCCTACGAAATCGGTGCGTGGCTGCAGCCCTGGATGCTGGCCGGTGGCCGCTGCGGGGCGACCGTCGAGAAGGTCGGCGGCGACGACGTGGCGAGCTGGAAGCGGCTCCTCGTCACGGTCGAGATGCACGAGGGCTGAGCGGCGCACGGTCGCGCGCCGCGGTGAGGCGCGCCCGTACGCCTTTCCGCGGTCGTCGGCGCAGCGAGGCGAGCCACGCCACCGATCCCGCGATCGCCCACGCGACCAGTCCGAATCCCGCGCGCGCCTGGTCGCCCTCGAGATAGCTCGCACACACCCGCGCCGGCGACTCCGCCAGCACGAGCCCGCCCGCCGCCAGCATCCACGCCGCATTGCCCACCGCGAACGCCTGACCGAGCCGGCCGGCGGGTCGCCACGCGACCGATGCGAGACCGCCGGCCGCGACCAGCATCGCGGCCTTGATCACGTCAACCGCGGGATTGGCGACGGCGAGGTCAATCACGCGCGGGACCATGGTCGCCGTCAGCAGCGCGAGCGCCGCCAGCAGGCCCGGGGCGCCGGCCGGGTTCCACGGGCGGAGGCGGCGCAGCGCGCGCCACGGCAGCGCGCGCGCCCCACACCAGCCGGCGGCGAGCAGGACCGGGTACTGCACGAGCATGTGGCCGGCCATCGTCCGCTCGAGCACGTCGCGGCACGGCGTGGCCATCGCGAGGCCGGCGAGCGCGATGGCCGACGCGAGGCGCATGCGCCGCGTCACCGCGCTGCCCGATCCGGGGCGAGGCGGCCGCTCCGCTCCGTTGGCCCGGCGTCGGGCGCCACGTCAACGAGCAGGCGCGCAGCCCGCAGGGCGCCGACGGGATCGTTCGCGGCGATGATTCGCCGCACCGCTCCGCCGCCGTCCACGAGGTGGAACGCGGCGTTGTGCCGCCAGCCGGCGACGGGATCGCGCACGAGCACGATGCCGAAGGTCTCGAGCAGCCGCCGTCGGTCATCCGCGGCGACGCGACCCACGCGCCAACTCGGCGCCGTCGCGCCCTGGGCCTCGGCCCAGCCGCGCAGTCGCGAGGCGTCGTCGTCGGGGTCGAAGGACACCGTCACCAGCCGGATGCGGCGGTCGGCGGACGTCGCGCCGCCCCCCAGCGAGTCCTGCAGCAACGCGAACTCCGACCCCTGCGCAAGGCAGACACTGAGGCAAGCGGTGGACACGAAGTCCACGACCGTCACCATGCCCGGTACCGCGATCGGGATCGCGGCGCCGTCGGCGTCCTGCACGTGCGCGGACGGGACCGGGCGCGGTCGGTTCGCCACCGCAGCGGCGCGCGCCCCGTCGAGCGTCAGGACACGGAACCCCTGCGTGCTCCACGCGAGGGCGGCGACCGCGAGCACCGTGGCGGCCACCGTGCCGGCGACGCCGGTCGCCGCGCGGCGCGTCACGGGACGGTGGCCAGCTCCGCGCCGCCGCCCCACGGCGTCGTGCGCCCCGCCGTGGCGGCGCGCTGTTCCGCCACCGTCGCGGTGAAGACGGCGTCGGCGCCGTTGCCCCACGAGGTGCGGACGTAGGTCGCCAGCGCGGCGATCTCGTCGTCGCGGAGCGACTTCCATGGGGGCATGAGGCCGTTGTACGTGACCCCGTTCACGTCCAGGGGACCCTGGATGCCGTGCAGCAGGATCTGCACGAGCCGCGTGGGCGATCCCGTCACCCACGCCGAGCCCGCCAGCGGCGGGAAGACGCCCGCGACGCCGGTGCCGGAGGCCTGGTGACACGCAGCGCACTTGGACGCGAAGAGTTGGCCCCCGTCACTGCCGCCGCCGGGAGCGGTCGCGGCGGCGAGGGCGGCCACCGTGCGCCGGTCGCCCAGCGACGGGTCGGCTGTGCCCTCGAGCGTCGTGATGTACCACGCGCCCCAGGCGACGAGCGCGGCGGCGAGCGCCGCCAGTCCGCGCGGGACCGGCGTGCTGCGTTCGTCCGGGTCGTCGAACTCGCGCTGGCGCGGCGGCTGGCGGAGGCGCTCGATCATCGCGGCGTCTCCGCTCGCGTCACGGGGTACGACCGGTCGAGCGACAACAGGTAGTCCACGAGCGCGAGCGCGTCCGGCGTGGCCACGACGCGCGTGCCGGCCGGTGCCACGCCCGGCGGGAGGGCCACGACGACCTCGCCCGGCTGCGGCGTCGTCCCCCGGCGCCGCTCGAAGAGGAACGGGTACGCCGGCATGATGGACCCCGGCAGGTACGCGCGCGGCTGGTAGAGGTGGCCGAGGTGCCAGTCGCGGCTCGGCTGCCGGACGGCGATGTTGAGGAGGTCGGGCCCCGTGCGCATCGTGCCGAGCAGGTGTGGCTCGTCGTAGTGGTAGTCGCCGGGCACGCTGGGGCGCCCCCAGCCGCGCTGCTGGTCGGGGCCGACGCTCGGGTCGCGCGGCTGCTGCGAATGGCAATAGACGCACCCGTTGGCGATGTACACCTGGCGACCGCGCAACTGGTCGGCGGTGTAGGGGGCGAGCCCGTCGGGAGGCGGCACGTCGCGGAGCGACAGGGTGGGCAGCACCACCAGCAGGGTCGTGGCGAGCGCGATGATCGCGACCGCCCCGAGCCACAGCCGGAAGACCGAGACCTCGCGTTCGCCGCTCATGCCGTCGCTCCCGCCGCGACGCCCACCGGTTCGGGGGACGGGCGCCGCAGCAGCGCCGCCCCGCGGCGGTCGCCGCGGCGCCCGAGCATGAGCGCGAAGTGCAGCGCGAAGACGAGGTGGCCGAGGGTCATCAGCGCGCCGCCCACCGAGCGCGAGACGAGGTAGGGGATCGTGATCCGGACGCTGTCCATGAACGGGCGCGAGGCGTCGAGCATCGCCAGCCCCTGCAGCCAGCCGCCGATGCTGAGCCCCGTGAAGTAGATGGCGAAACCGCCGGTGACGAGCCAGAAGTGCAGCGAGATCATCCGCGCCGACGGCCACTCCCAGTCGAGCACCCGCGGCATGACGAAGTACATCGCGCCGAACATCACCAGCGAGAAGAATCCGTAGAGCCCCAGGTGCGCGTGGGCGACGGTGAAGTGCGTGAAGTGCGTCGTCGCGTTCACGACGCGCAGCGACTGCAGCGAGCCCTGGACGGACGCGAGGGTGTAGAGCATGCCGCCGGTGACCACGAAGCGCAGCGTCGGTGAATGCCGCAGCGCGGCGAAGTGCCCCCACATCGTGCGGTGCTGGTTGATCCCCACCGCGACGACGGGGATCACCATCATCACGCTCTGCACGATCGAGAGCGTGACGAGCCACGACGGCACCGGCCCGCCGATCAGGTGGTGCCCGCCGACCTGGGAGTAGAAGAAGGCCAGCGTCCAGAACCCGATCAGCGAGAGGTTGTACGAGTGGATCGGCTTGCCGATGGTCTTCGGGATGAAGTAGTAGATCGCGGCCAGGCCGAGCGGCGTGAACCACAGCCCGAGCACGTTGTGGCCGTACCACCAGTTCATCGCCGCCTGCGGCACGCCGCGGTGCAGCCCGGGCCACTTGGCCACCGCAAGCAGGATCGGCAGCCAGACGAGGCCGGCGCTGATGTACCACACGCTCACGTAGAGGTGGGGCACCGTGCGCCGCTGCAGCGTCAGCAGGAGCGAGACGCCCACGAGCGTGCCGCCGAGGAACAGCGGGACGTCCGCCTGCCACGGGAACTCGAGCCACTCGAGCCCCGCGCTGTGGCCGGTGAGCACGGCCCACGTGCCGGCGCTCACGCCCACGAACCAGAGGGCGATGCCCGCCGTGGCGATGCGCCCGCCGACCAGCGGCGTCTTGAGGAGCCGCGGGTACATCCAGAGCGACACCCCGAGCCCGGCGAACGAGCACCAGCCGTAGCCGACCGCGTTGAGGTGCGCCGGCCGGATGCGGCCGAAGGTGAGCCATGGCTGCTCGACGAGCCAGTCGGGGAGGTGCAGCTTGAGGCTCGCGACGAGGCCGAACGCCGAGGCGAGCACGAGCCAGATCACCGCGCTCGTGAGCGCCGCGAGCACCGGCAGCCGGCTCGACGCATCGAGCCGCGCGCGCTCGCTCGCCTGGTCCGGGGTGAGCACCGAGAACTCGCCGGTGTGCCCCGTGCGGTTCATGACGCCCTGCAGCGCGTCTTCGTCGCCCACCGGCCCGGCGGGTTCCTCGACGAGGCCGACCTCCCTGGGTTCGAAGATCACGCGGCCGGCGGCCTCGCCGCGGCCGAACAGCCCGCGCGACATCGACCACAGGAAGAGGCCGAGGCTCGCGACGGAGAGGAGGAAGGTGGCCAGAAGCAGGCCGACGCCGATGGTCATGCGGGTCGCACGTGGAGGACGCGCGTAGCGTAGCGGGGCGGGGGGCGTCGCCGCCTCCGGCAAAGTACCGAGGACCGGCGTTCATCCGACGCCGTAGGATCGTCGGTCCGAATCCCCCCGGCGCGGGCAGCGCCCCCCGGCCGTTCCCGGCACCAACGACACGGGGGGCGACGTGCGTCGCCCCCCGTGTCGCCCGCCGGTCGCTCCGGCGCCGCCCGCCTCCCGCGCGAGGGGCGCCAGCGCGGCTCAGTTCTTCGGATCCAGCATCTCCTTGATCTGGTCCCGCGCATCCTGCAGGTGCGCCCGCGTCGCGCGGTCACCCGTGCGCGGGATCGCCGCCGCGAGCTCGCGGTCGAGGATCCGCATCTCGTCCTTGAGCAGCCCGCGGAAGTCCCGCGGGTTCACCACCACCGGCCCGAAGCCGGGCGGCAGCTGCACCGTCGGCGTCGCCGCCGGCCGGATCTTCGAGGCCATCGCCTCGAGGTACGTGAGCTGCAGCCGGCGCCGATACGCGTCCACCGCCTGGCCGGCGTACGCCTCCTTCCAGAGCCCGCGGCGCAGGTCGGTCAGCATCTCGCCCAGCGTGTAGATGTCCGCCCTGTTCGCGGCCACCGCCTCGACCTCGACCATCCGCTGCAGCTTCTGGTTGGCCACCAGCGAGCCGAGCACGCGGGCCTGCGCCCCGGCGATGCGCCCGACGTTGCCGTCGCTCTCGAGCCGGGCCAGCACCGGGGCGTCGATCAGGTAGCGCGGCGTCGTGAAGACCTCGTCGTTCAGGAAGCGCATCGCCTCCTGCTGCCGGGCCTTCGTGACCGGCACCCACACCGGGCCGGCCTGTCCCGCCACCTTCTGTTGCTGCTGCACCGCGCCGACCACCTTCTGCACGTGGCCCGCCTCGGTCGCCCACTGGCCCACGATCGCACCGTACGTCTGCCGGAGCAGGGAGAAGTCGGCGGTCTTGTCCGCCGTCGCCGCCGGTTCCATGAGCTTCATGACGCGGGCGATGTTCCGGAATCCGAGCCGGGTGGACTTCACCGCGTCGGCGTCGCCGACCGCCTCGCTCTGCTCGCCCGGATCCGGTGCCGCCGGGTTGGCGTCGCCGCCGAAGCGGTACCAGGGAATCGAATCCTGCATCCGCGCCCAGGCATCGAGCGTGGGCGTCTCGTCCTCCGGGGTCTTCGCGCCGGGGATCGGCGTGTAGCCCCACTTCACCGCGTAGCGGTCGTACGGCCCGACCTTCGGCACCAGGTTGCCCAGCGCGATGCCGTCCTCCGGCTGCGCGACGTAGTTGAAGCGCGCGTAATCCATGATGGACGGCGCGTGCCCCATCCGCGCGACCCACGTCCTCGACCGCACCGAGTCGGCCGGGTACATCGAGCTCGACTTCTGGTTGTGCGGGAAGCCCAGCGTGTGCCCCACCTCGTGGGAAACGACGAACTGCACCAGCCGTCCCATCAGCGAGTCGGGGAAGGGGAACCGCTGCGCGCGCGGGTCCAGATGGCCGACCTGGGAGAAGTACCAGTTGCGCTGCAGGTCCATGATGTTGTGGTACATCTGCACGTCGGCGTCGATGATCTCGCCGGTGCGCGGGTCGGTCGTGCTCGGGCCGACCGCGTTCGCCACCGGGCTCGGCAGCCAGCGCACCATCGCGACCGTCGCGTCCTCGCCCGAGAAGTCGGGATCGCTCGGTGCCTCGGCGGCGACGATGCCCCGGGCGAAGCCGGCGTCCTCGAAGGCCCCCTGCCACTCCTCGATCCCCGCCTTGACCCACGGCACCAGCCACCCGGGCGTGGCCGGGTCCACGTAGTAGGTGATCGGCTTCTTCGGCACGCAGAGGTTGCCCACCTTCCGCTCCGAGCACTCGAGCCGCCACCGCGCGATGTAGCGTCGGGGGAGCACGCGTTGCTCGGGCGAGCCGAAGTCGGTCTTCGTCTCGCCGAAGTACCCGACGCGCGCGTCCATCAGGCGCGGCATCATCGGCTCGTCGGGCAGCTTGACGATCGAGTACGTGTACGCCTCGGTCGTCGCGCTCGGCGGTTGGGCGCCGAACGGCGACGGCGTCGGTGCGCCGCCGAAGCCCGGCGTGGGCGACGCGGTGAAGGTCTGCACCGCGGTCACGTTCACGTTGCGGCTGAACGCCGCGAAGCGATCAACGTACGAGCGCGCCGCGTCCGGGCTGACGCGACGGCCGCCGGCGGCCAGCTCGCTCACGCCCCCGGTGAACATGCGCGTCACCTCGATGACCGCGGCGCTGTCCTTGCCGTACGCCTCGACGTTGAAGACCGCGAGGATCGGGAAGAACTCGATCAGCGCCATCGCCCGCTTCGTCTGCTCCGTGCTGTCCGTCGCGACGTTGTTGTAGTTCACCTCCCGCACGAACACCCGGTTGTCGCGCCGCTCGAAGCGGATGAGCCAGTCGCGGCCGAGGGTGCCGTTGATGCCGATGCCCGCGGGGGTGCCGGCGAGCACCGAGGTCATCACGAAGTCGCGGCCGAGCTCGGCGGCCGGAATCTCGAAGTAGAGCCGCGAGCCCACCTGGTGCACGCCGAAGACCCCCGCCTTGCTCTTCGCCCGCGCGGTGATCACCTGCGCGTACGGGCGCGGCTGCGGGTCGGCCGTCGGCGCCCCGGGGCCACCGGGCGGTTGGCCGCCGGCGCCCGCCGGCCCCGGCGGCTGCCCCCCGTTGGGCGGGGTGGGCGCGGGCGCGGGGCCGTTCGAGGGACCGGTGCCGTTGGCGGGGCGGGCTGGAGCCGGGGCGGCGGGGGCCGGAGCCGGAGCCGGAGCGGGCGTCGGGGCCTGCGAACAGGCCGCCAGCACGACACCGATCGCGAGCGTCGGGAAGTGGCGCATCATGGGAGCGTGAGACGTGGTTCGCGTGCCGATCCCGGGGATCGGCGCGGGGGACGGTGGAGCATACACGCGCGCCCGACGGCGCGCGCGGCCTACGGCAGTGCCAGGTGCAGGCGGAGGAACGCCGAGAACCAGTCCACGTACTCGCCCATGGGGAGCCAGTGCGTGTGGCCCGCCCCGGTCATCGTCCGCAGTTCCACCGGTACGCCGACCGCCTGCGCCCGCGCCTGCACGCTCGTGGACGCGCTGTACGGCACCACGGCGTCGGCCGTCCCGTGCACGAGGAAGACCGGGGCCTCCCCCGCCTCGAGTTCGTTCACGTCGAGCATCCCGCCCCAGAAGCTGGCGACCGCCCGCACCGCGGATGACTCCCCGGGCGTCCCGCTGTTCCCCTCGCCCTCGAGGTACGCGACACCCATGGCCGTGAATCCGCCGGCCGACGCGCCGCCGATGGCGAACCGGGTGACGTCGAGGCGATACGTCGCCGCCTGCGACCGCAGCCACCGCACCGCCGCCTTGGCGTCGTCCACCGCGTCGCGGATGGTGCCAACCGGATCGGAGATCGCCTGGATCTCCGACCGCAGCCGGTAGGAAATGGACGCCGTCACGAAGCCGCGCCGCGCCAACCGTCGCGCGAGCTCGACGAGGTTGGCGTCGTTGCGGTTGCCGCTGATGAATCCGCCGCCGTGCACGAGCACCACGAGGGGTCGGTTCGACGCCGTGTCGCCGGCGGGTTCGAAGAGGTCGAGCCGCAGGGTCGCTGGCGCGCCCGCGCCCGACGGCGTCGAACTGCCGTAGGCGAGGTTGGCCGTCGTGGTGACACCGGCGAAGAGCTCCGAGGCATAACGCCCCGAACCGGTCGGTGTCGGGAGCGCCGACGGGCCGGACGTCGCGTCGCTCGCACAGGCGGCCGCCAGCGCGAGTGCGGCCGCCGCGACGACGCGCCGGCGCAGGGCGGCGTGCCACCCCGCGTCGCGGAAGATCGGGCGTACGGGCAGGTTCATGTCGGGGAAGATAGACGCGCGGCGACCCGCGACGTGGCGACCCGCGACGTGGCAACCGGCGACGCGGCGACCGGCGACGCGGCGACCGGCGACGCGGCGACCGGCGACGCGGCGACCGGCGACGCGGCGACCGGCGACGCGGCGACCCGCGTTCCGGCGCATGGGGACCGGCCCGAGGGGGTCCGCAAGCCGGCCGGCACGGAGATCACGGGCCGGCGAGCAGTGCGTGCACCTTCCGGATCGTGTCGAGCGTGCGGAAGGTCAGCGGCTGTCCGGCCGTGCGGTCGAAGACGCCGTTGACGAGGTCGCTGGCGGGCTCGCGGGTGCGGCGAAGCCAGAACACGTCCCGTCCAACTGCCCGCACGGCATCAGTCTCGCCCGAGAGTGCGGCGAGGCGGCTCGCGGTAGCGCGGTCCATGGGCGTCGAGCCGAAGCCCACGAGCAGCGCGTGGGCCCGTGCGACGTCGGCCTTGCCGAAGGGCACGCCGTCGAGCACGTCGGTCACCTGCGGGGCGGTGCGCAGCAGCACGGGCACGTCGAAACCCAGAGCCGACGCGAGGTGCCGCGCGAGCGCGTCCTGGAGGGTCCGTTCTCCCCGGCGATCGGTGAAGACCGCGTTCCCGCTGGAGAGCACCGTGCGTACGTCGCGCGCCCCGGCCTCCGCGAGGTGTCGCGCGAGGTGATCCATCGTCACGCGGCGACGACCGACGTTGATCGCCCGCAGGAAGGCGGCGTAGCGCGGCATCGGTCAGCCGCGGTCCCGCCGGACGAGGACGCGGCGGCCGCGGATCGTCGCGCTCCGGAGGGCGGCGATCACGTCGTCGGCGGCCTCGCTCGGCACCTCGACGATCGAGAAGGCGTCGGCGATCTCGATCGAGCCGATCGCCTTGGCGTGCAGGCCCGCCTCGTTCGCGATCGCGCCGACGAGGTCGGCCGGCCGCACCTTCGCGTTGCGGCCGGCGGCGATGAACAGGCGCGTGAGCTCCCCGGACGGAAGACCCGCGCGTTCCGGCCGGCGCGGCCGCGAGGGTGTCGCGCCGCGTTCGGGGCGCGCCGCGGCGCCGTCGCGGCCGCCGCGGCCGCCGCGGCCGCCGCGGCCGCGCGCGGGGACCGCGGCCATCGCCTCCGGCGCGGGCACGTCGAGCGGCGGGGACTCGCGCTCGGGGTTCGCCAACTGCACGGCAGCGGCGGCGATGTCCATCACGTCGAACTCCTCCGCCAGCGGCCCGACGACGGGGCGCCAGCGGTCGAGGTCGCCGGCCAGGAGAAGCTCGCGCAGGGTCGCCCGCACGAGCTCGAGCTTGCGGGCGTGGAGGTCGGCCACCGTCGGCAGCTGCGCCACCTCGATCCGCTGCTGCGTGAGCCGCTCGATGTTCTTGAGCAGCCGATGTTCGCGCGGTTCGGCGATCGTGATCGCCGTGCCGCTGCGGCCGGCGCGCCCGGTGCGGCCGATGCGGTGCACGTAGGCCTCGGCGGCCGCGGGGACGCCGACGTTGATGACGTGCGAGACGTGGCTGATGTCGAGGCCGCGGGCAGCGACGTCGGTGGCGACGAGCAGGTCGAGCTGCCGGCCGCGGAAGCGCTTCATGACGCGGTCGCGCTGCTCCTGCGACAGCCCGCCGTGCAGGGCCGCCGCCCGCTGCCCCCGCGCGTCGAGCGCCGAGACGAGGTCGTCCACCTCGCCACGGGTGCGGCAGAAGACGATCGCCGAGGTCGGGTGCTCGTGGTCGAGGATGCGGGCGAAGGCGGCGGCCTGCTGCGGGCGCGGCACGATGTAGGCCACCTGGCGCACCGCAGCCACGTCGCCAGGGGCGGGCTTGGCCCGCTCGACCTGCACCGTCGCCGGTTCCCGCATGCGCGAGGCGGCGAGCGCCTTGATGCGCGGGGCGAGCGTCGCGCTGAAGAGCGCCGTCTGGCGCGTCTCGGGCACCTCGGCCAGGATCGCCTCGAGGTCGTCGGCGAAGCCCATGTCGAGCATCTCGTCGGCCTCGTCGAGCACGACGACCTTGACGGACTCCAGGTGCAGCGTCCCGCGGCGGATGTGGTCGAGTGCGCGCCCGGGGGTGGCGACGACGACATCCACGCCGCGCTTGAGCGCCCGGATCTGCGGTTCCATCGGGGCACCGCCGTAGATCGGCAGCGTCCGCACGTCGAGACTGCGGCCGTAGCGGTGGATCGCTTCGGCGACCTGCATGGCGAGCTCGCGGGTCGGCGTGAGGACGAGCGCCGCGGTGCGCTGTCGCGCGTCGGCGCCTGGCGTCAGCCGGTGCAGCAGAGGCAGGGCGAAGGCCGCCGTCTTGCCGGTGCCGGTGGCGGCGAGGGCGAGGACGTCGCGGCCGGCGAGCAGCAGCGGGATCGCCGCGCACTGCACCGGCGTCGGTTCCTCGTAGCCCAGTTCGGTGAGTCCCTGCAGGATCCCCGCGTCGAGCGCGAGGTCGGCGAAGGTGCGGGGGGGCTGCGAGCGTGGTGACATCGGGCAAAGCTAGCGCGCGCCGGCCACCGGGGCGAATGCGGGGGGCGGCGCACCTCGCGGCGGGGGACGCGGCTGGTTTGCTTTCCCGCATGCCGACTTCCGCCTTCGCCCCGCATGGCCGCTGGTGGCGGCGCCTCGGGCTCGTCCTCGCCGTCGCGGTGACGCGCGTCCCCTCCGTGCATGCCCAGCGCGTGCCCGACGCGCCACGCGACGACGCCGCCTTCTCGTTCTACGCCCGCGGCCCGTACCGGCCGCAGGTGCCGCGCCCCGATTCGCTGCTGGGCTACGCGCTCGGCACCGCGCACACGCAGTTCCACCAGCAGGAACGCACCCTGCTGGCGATCGCCGGGTCGGCGCGCGACCGCGTGGCGGTGGAGCTGCTGGGGCAGACCCCGGAGCGGCGGACGATGCGGCTCTACGTCGTCTCGGCGCCGGAGAACATCGCGAAGCTCGACGCGATCCGCGCCGACCTCGACCGGCTCGCCGACCCGCGCGGCGTGCCGGCGCCGGAGCGCGAGGCGCTCGCGGCGCGGGTGCCGGCCGTCGTGTGGTTCTCCGGCTCGGTGCACGGGGACGAGGTGCCGGGCTTCGAGGCCAGCATGGCGCTGCTGTACCACTTCGCCGCCAGCGACGATCCCGAGACGGTGCGGCTTCTCAAGGGCGCCGTCGTGGTCATCAATCCGAGCTCGAATCCCGACGGGCATGAGCGATTCGCCGTCTGGTCGAACGCGATCGCCGTGGGCAGTCCCGAGCGGCAGGCGATGGAGCAGCAGCGGGCCCAGCCGTGGAGCATCGCCGGCCGGTACAACCACTACCGGTTCGACATGAACCGCGACGTGTTCGCCCAGACGCAGCGCGAGGTGCGGCACCTCGTGCGCGGTATGCTGCGCTGGCACCCCATGGTCACCGCCGACCTGCACGGCTTCACATCCACATACTTCATGGCGCCGGCCTCGCGCCCGGTCAACGCGAACATCTCCGGCTGGCCCGTGAAGTGGGGCGAGATCATCGGAGCGGCCAACGCGGCGGCCTTCGACGCGTTCGGCTGGATGTACTTCGTGCGCGACAACTACGACCTCTACTACCCGGGCTACTGGGACTCGTGGCCGTCGCTCACCGGCGCACTCGGCGCCACGTACGAGACCGACGGCGGGCCGGCCCTCCTCAAGCGGCGGGCCGACGGCACGCTGCTCTCGCTGCGCGACGGGATCGCGAAGCACTACGTGGCTGCCGTGACGACGTTCGAGACCACCGCCCGCCGGGCACGCGAACGGGTGCGCGACTACGCCGCCTTCCGCCTGCAGGCGATCGACGCCGGCCGTACGCAGCCGATGAAGCGCGTGGTCTTCGCCCCCGGGAACGACCCCGCCCGGGCCGCCGAGCTGGCGACCACGCTGCTGCGGAACGGCATCGAGGTGCAGCGGCTCACCGCGCCGCTCGCCTCGACGCGCGCCCGGGCGTACGCCGACGACGCCGTCGCCGCCCGGACCTTCGCCGCCGGACATTACGCGGTGGACCTCGCGCAGCCGCAGGGCCGGCTCGCTCGGGCGCTGCTCGAGGCCGAGCCGCAGCTCGATGCCGTCTTCGCGAAGCGCATGGCGGACGCCTTCCGTCGGAATCGCGAGCGCGCCCGCGCTGCCGACCTCGACGGCTACGAGTTCTACGACATCACCGCGTGGGCGCTGCCGGTCGCGTACGGCGTCGAGGCGTGGAGTCTCGAGGACGCGGCGCCGATGCAGGGAGAGCCGCTGCGCCTGCCGGCCGACGACGCGCCGCGCGTCAACGGCGAGACGCTGCCGGTGGCCGTGGCCGGCGGCGTCGTCGGCGGCGCGCGCGCCCGCTCGGCCTATCTCTTCCGCAACGACCGCAACGGCGCGGCGCGGCTTGCCGGTCACCTGATGGGCGAGGGCTTCCGCGTCGCGATCGCCACCGAGCCGGTGCAGGTCGCGGCCACCACGTGGCCGCGCGGCACCTGGGTCGTCCGCGTGTCCCGCAACGATTCGACGCTGCACGGCCGCATCGACGCTCTCGCCCGCGCGGCGGGCGTCGAGGTGACGGCCGCCGGGACGGCGTTCCCCGAGTCGGCGCAGTACGGCACCGGGTCGGCGGTCGTGCGCGACCTGCCGGCGGCGAAGGTCGCGCTCGTGGGGGGCGACGGCATCTTCCAGGGCGGTTACGGCGCCATCTGGTGGACGCTCGAGACGCGCTACGCGCTGCCGTTCACCCCGATCACCACCGATGCACTCAACGGGGACCTGTCCCCCTTCACCGCGATCATCGTCCCGACCGGCAGTCTCTCGCGTCTCGGCAAGGCGGCGGGCCTGCGCACGTGGATCGAGCGCGGCGGGACGCTCATCACCATGGGCGACGCCACCGCATGGGCCGCGCGCGAGGATGTGAATCTCACGAGCGCCCGCGCCGTCGAAGGCGACAAGAAGGACCCGAAGGCCGGTGACGCCCCGAAGCCGGCGACGGACACGGCGATGATCGTGCAGAGCCCGGGGGCCGGCGCCAACGCCGACACGCCGGCCCCGGTGCCGGGAAGCCATTTCGACGTGGTGTTCGACCGCACCCACTGGCTCACGCTCGGGATCGAGCAGCCGCGGATGACGGTGCTGCTCGAGTCGGACACCTTCCTGCGGCTCTCGAAGGACGGCACCAACGTGGGCGTCTTCGCCCCGACCGGGCCGCTGCTCCGCGGCGGCTTCACCTTCCCCGACAACACCGAGCGGTTGCTGCGCGGCACCGCCTACCTGATCCACGAGAAGATCGGGGCGGGGCACCTCGTGGCCTTCGCAAACGAGCCGATGTTCCGCGGCTGGTGGCGCGCGCTCGACCGGTTGGTGATGAACGCGGTGCTGCTGGGCGGAGGGTTCTGACCGGGCCGGGCGCGGACGGCCCGGTCGCGTGCTCAGTGGATCGGCTGTGCCGCCGCGCCGGTCGCGTGCAGCGAAAGTGAAGTCACGACGGCCCATGGGCTCGCGGAGTGTTGCCCGACGCATCGGACCGGCGATGTGCATCAGCAAGCGGGCAACGAGACACGCGGCGCCCTTGCGGAGTGGGAGGGAGACGGCAGAACCGAACCGTCGGCGGAAGTCGGCGATGCGCAGTCGGGTGCGGCAGCGGTGGTGGCTCGCGGCAGGGATCGCGTTCTCGGCGGCGGCATGCGAACGCCGCACCATGTTGGAGCCGCGGCCGGGGGGCGCTCAGCGACCGGCCGATGGGGCCGTGCAACAACCTGCTGCCGCGGGACATGGCGGGGAGCCCGCCGCGCTGCGTCTGGAGTTTGGTGGAGTAGGGGGCGACGAGCGAACCGGTGTGTGTGTGGTGCGAGTGCCGATGCTCAAGCCGTACGACGCCCCGGGGGGACCCGTGACCATCACTCGAAGACCTTTTGCCCCGACACGACGATCGCGAAATCGGGATGCGAGCTCACGTCTCTCGCCATGACGCTTACCCGCAGCGGCGTGCCGATTGCCCCGCGCTCGCGAGTTCGTGAACATCGGCGGAGCGCGCAACGGCCGGACCGGCCTCGAGCCGAAGCTGGCCATGTCGGAGCATGTCGGAGCATGTCGGAGCATGTCGGAGCATGTCGGAGCATGTCGGTGCCGGTAGTCCCGTCATTGCCACGGTCACGAACGTCTCCCATTCGTCGCAGCCGACAGCTCAATGCCTGACTCGGAGTGTTGAATGGCCACATCGCCATGGCACCCCTGCTGGCGTGTGTGCCGGAACTCGATCCGGTCAAGGCCACCCGGGCCTACCTCGAGAAGCACGAGATTGCCAACTTGGGCCTGCACACCATTGCCGAGCATGGCGCGTTCGCCCGCAATCGGCTCGAACCCATGCACAGGCGACCCCGCCTCCTTCTGAAGACAGCCTGCATTGGCGTTCAGATGTCACCGACTCATGCGAAGCTCAATGACGCGATTCGCCATCCACAGCGGCGAGCCACCTCTCAACCTCCGACCTGAAAGGTGTTGACGCTTCACGACCCAGAAAGTCACGCAGAAGCCGTGTCTTTTCATTCAGACCTACCGACCGTTGCACTTCCGACATGAGTTCGTTGTATCTGACTCTCGCCAAGCCGATATCGCTCCGCGTGCCTGTTTCGAACACGTCGAGGAAGAACAACATCTTGCCTCGGAAATACTCTGCCCAGTTCCTGGCGTCTTCTTTCGAGAAGTAGTTCAGCCAGAGGTCCCGACCGATGACGGCTCGTTCTTCATCGACCTTGTATCCCGTGCTGACAAACGGCGCGAAACCGGGAACCGTCGTGATCTCCGGCAGGCCCTTGATGGTTCCCGGAAGACTCTCGATCACCTCGTTGTTCCGTACTCGAAGATCGTCAAGTTCTTCGAAACCCTCCAGCAAGTAACCGAGCCGTTCGCCGCGCCCGCGAGACGTCGTGGGGTTTCCCGGTTCAACCTCGTATCCGAACTCAACGGTGAAGCGCGATCCCCATAACGGATTCCAACCCCATTTGTCGCATTGGAACATCACCGTTGAGGAGCCACCGTCAACGGGACGTGTCCACCCCAGAGGCATGCCATTGGCAGTCCGGAATCCGTTGTCCTTCATCAAGGTCTTGAGGCCGGTCTTGATCTCCCTGTAGAACTCTCGCGACGTAAATGCCATGCACCCCTCCAGCCTTGACAGCTTGACCAACTACTCGTCGAAGGATTCGCGATCTGCACGGACACTGGTCCGTGAACACCAATGTCCAGACAGATCGTCGATCTGCAAGCAGGCACAGGCTCTGCCTGAGCACGGCATGGTATTTGTCGTGCCTTGATCGGTCAACCGTGCGACGCCAGGCGCACGCGCCCCTTGCAGACGCGAACGGTTACCACATCCGTGGCGGGGATCCGTTCGATACCAACAAGTGCCCCCCTTGCATCAGCAATCAGGCTGGCCGCATCCTCCCGAAGACCGAGAACGGGCAGGCGCCGGATTTCTCCCAAGGGATTCCGCTCAAGCAGCAGCGAGGGATGAGCAAGGTGTGCCACGCAGCGCGGCGCGGAGCAGGGTGAGGTGCTGGTGCCCCTTCACTTTGCGAATCTGCTTTTCAGTCTCCAGCAGGGCGGCCGCACTCCAGCGCTGGTTCTGATCACTCGTGCGGCGGCGCGTGATGCGATGCGTTGCCGCCTCGATGCGGGCCATTATACTCTCGATCAGGTTCGTCGTCTTGACGCTGATGCCGAGGTTCGCGAACACCTCAGGCGAAGCAGGGTCAGCATGTCGTCGAGGCCTTCTTCCAGACGCCTGAACACCGCGCTCGACCAGCCCCCGCAGGAAGGCGGCGCACCCCCGCTTGTGCTCGGTGGCGGTCTGTGCGAGGCCCGGGATCCGCTTCTCCCTCGTCGTGGTGACGGCGAGCGCGATGACCACCTGATCGTCGGCGAACGACTGCCCGTCCAGGAGGAGCACCAACCACTCGGCGTCGTCATGTCGCCGCTCATGGAGCGTATGCCGCGCCGTCGCCCTGGCGCGCACGAAGCACCACGACACGCTCCACGTGGTCAGTCCGAACGCCTCCGGCGCGGCGTCGGCGGCCACTTCGTGGTCGCGGCACGACAGCGCCCAGCAGGTAGGCGTGAGGCTGGGGGAAGACAGGTCAATGCGCTGCGGCGTCGCTGAGAGTGGTAGAAGATCAGGTAGTCATCGAAAGCGCGAGTGCGCCAGTACGAGCGGACGAAGGCTCGCGCGTAGGCCCATTCGCTGAGTAGTGTGCGGATCACCCGCTCGGCCTTGCCGTTCGTCGGGGGGCGGTAGGCGCGAGTGATCATCCATGGCGACGTGCAGGCAGTCACAGCCGATGCCATGCACCCGCGTGTCGCGCTGGCCTTTGGCGACTGGTGGACGGGCGACGTCGCTCGTAGTCTTGGCAGGCGGCGTCTCCCGTTGCGGCGCGAATGCTGGCGGGGCTCAACGCCGCACCATGGAAGCACCACCCAACCTTCATCCAGGCCGGGGACAGACCCGCGCGAGGCCGTGGCATGACTCACTCAGTTGGAGCAGGGTACGAGAGTTCACCCGAGCTGTGCGGTTTGCGCATTGCCTCGGAGGATGGAGGCTGCTGCCTCGAAGTTCATCGGAGGTCTGACGACCCGCATCACTTCGTGGTACGACTCACACTGGGGCGGGTCAAGGTGGAGAACGATGCCGTAGCGTTTGTCGAGAGGCGGGAGTTTTGTGCCGCTATCAGAGGCCTCCACTCGTCCATGACGGGCCGCGCGGTGCTTCGCGGCACCGAGGACGTGGAAATCTCGCTGCAGCCCGACGGGGGTTCCGGAGCCCTGGAATTGCACGTTCTTGTTGTACGGCACTTTACGGCATCTGCATCCCGAACCGGGCGGGATCTGCCGGCACGCATATCCCTTGAAGGGGGATTCAGTGTGCCCGGCGAGGAGGTGTCGCGCGTGGTTCGGGATCTTGAAGCGATGTTTGACGACGCCGCGTAGCCGCGGCAGGCGGGTGAGCGACCCTGTCTGACGTAACTCGATGCGTCACGGACGCCTGCACAGGCAATCCTGAATCGCCCCGGGTTTGCTCGACTACAGCATACATGAGAGCGTGCGTTCGTTCGTGAAGCGGTCCTGCTCGGGCGCTTCGATCAACGTGATTGCCTCGCGCCGACTGAGGCGGCCCGCCGCTCGGCTGAGGACGCCCCCCCACCAACTCCCGCCTCCACGCGAATGCGTTTGGCGTGCGCGGTGGTACCATCGGTACGTCAGATGAGCCGCCCGGGTTCGACCACCCGCGGTGCTGAAAGTCGTGACCGACCGTCCCCCGGCGCTCACGGCACCCGAGCGAGATTTATGGCCCCCCGCCGCCCGCCACGAGGCGCTGACGAGGTCGGCGATCGCGCGCTATGCTACGACTCGTAGCCGACTCACGCCGATGGAAAGTCCTATCCTGCTGAACTCGACATGATGCGCGATGCCACCGCCAACGTCGAGGCGGCGCACCAGGGCGCCATCGAGACGACACGTGCGGATGCGGAAGCGTGGACCACGCTGCACCCTGCGATTGTCCGCACGTGGCAGACGTCCTGGCTGCTGTTGGGGGTCGGCCTGTCGCTGCCGCTGCTGGCGATCGGACTGTTCCTCATGCTCGACCCGCCCCGATGGTGGTATCCCGTGGCGAGTGCGCCAGCCGTGCTCGGCGCGATCGCGGCGGCAACCCTTGCCCGCCGTCGTTTCGGGGCATGGCGCTTCCGGCGGGAAGACGCGCTCCTCGCTGTCCGGCACGGGGTGATGATCCGCAAGGAGACGGTCATGCCGTACTCCCGAATCCAGCACGTGGATGTCACGCAGGGGCCGGTCGCGAGGCGGTTCGGCCTCGCGACGCTCGTTGTGCACACCGCATCCGCCGACGGGCACGCCGTGCGCATCCCGGGGCTCCGGGTGCTCGACGCCCAGGCACTGCGCGACGATCTCGCGACGCGCGCCGGACTGTTCGACCCGTTGTGAGCGACACGTCTGCGTTGGAGTACCGACGCCAGCACCCGCTGGCGTTGCTGGTCGGGATGGGTCACCGGCTCCTTGGCGTCACCCTGATCGCCGGTCCCATGGTGCTCCTGAACCCCGCAGTACGGGACGTGCCGGAGGTGTTGGTACCGTCCGTCGCCGGGATGCTGGTGCTACTTGTGCTTCTGCCAGCGGGCCTCACGTGGGCGACGCAGTGGTTCGCGATCGGTCACGACGCGCTGGTGGTCCGGAGTGGCGTCCTGTTTCGCCGGACACGCACGATTCCCTACGGACGCATTCAGGGCATCAACACGGCGCAGTCGCCGATGCAGCGTGTGCTCGGGCTTGGGTCGCTGCGGGTTGACACGGGACAACAGGGCGTCGAGGCTGAGGCCGAACTGCCGATGCTGCGGTGGTCCGATGTGCTGGCCCTGCAAGAGGAACTGGTCCGGCGCCGCAGACCAGTGGTCGGCGGCGGCGGGGAGGCGGTGCCCGCCGATGGAGGAGCATCCGTCGTTCGACCCGCCCCGTCCGGGACGGTGCTTGCGACGGTCTCCGACCGTGAGCTCCTCATCGCTGGCGCGACGTCCGCGCAGTTGCTCGTCGCTCTGGGCGCGATCGCAGGGCTTGTCGATCGGGCCGGAGGCTGGGCGCGGATGCCGGTCCTCGGCCCGCTACTGCGGCTGCTGGAAGCGCGGGCAGGGAGCGGGACCGCCCCCGACGGCGGGGTCATCGCTGCGGTCTTCGCGGCGGCCATCGCAGGGCTGGCGGTGCTCTGGGTGGTCGGCGTGGTTCTGACGTGGGCACGATACCGCGGGTTCACACTGCGGCACGTCGGCGACACGTTCGTGCGAACGTACGGGTGGCTCAATCGGGTGTCGGCCGTCACACCGCTCCAGCGCATCCAAGCCCTGTCGTGGCGCGAGCCCGTCCTGCGGCGGCTCGTACGATACGGCGAACTCCGCGCCGTCTCCGCAGGGGCGATGACGGTGCAAGTCAACGGCAACCAGGCGGACGTGCCGACACTGGTCCCGATTCTGCCCCTCGACCGCGCCGCGGCTGCCATCGCGCATGTCTATCCCGGCTTGCGTGTGGATTGGGCCTCCGCGACCCCTCGCCCCGATTGGCAGCGCCCCTCACGACGGACCTGGGCGCGCACGGGCGTCGCGTGGTCGGTTCGGGCGGTCCTCACGTTGGTCCCCGTGTCGTTCCTGTTCGGCTCGGTGACGTGGTATGCGCTGTGGGGATTGCCGCTCGTGTGGGCGTGCACCCCGCTCGCCTCGCACGTCCGCGGCGTGGCGCGGGACGCTGACACCCTCATCGTCCGCGAAGGCGGGCTCGGCCGCGAAACGTGGGTCATCCCCATGGCCAAAGTGCAACTCGTGCACCTGCGGCAGGGCCCGTGGCAACGAGCGATCGGAACGGCGTCGGTACGAATCACGACCGCCGGCATCGGCAGCATCGCTGACGTGGTGGACCTTCCGGAAGCCTCAGCGCGTGCCCTCGTGCAGGAGATCTCCGGGTGGCTCGCCACCAACGCCAAGCGAGGATAGGTAATTGAATCGGGGCCGGTCGAGTACACGACGACTTGCCGACGGGCCGAGGACCGACCATGGCGCGTCCGCGCGCCCTGTTCCCCGCGGGCGAGCGGTGCGGGCCGTGGTCCCCGAGGGGCGTGCGGTGCCGGCGGGGACCTCGTGGAGGCATCGGTGGGACGGGGGACTGCGCGCGCCGCCCGGCGCGGTCGCGGAGACGCGGGTCCGGAGATGCGTGAGGATCTGGTTGATCACTGACGCCTGGGTGATGAACGCGATGATCCGCATCACGGCGTGGCAGGACGGGCACGCGAGCGGGTGGACCTCATTGATGTGTTGCAGGAGCGCCGCCCATCGGCGACTGGCCTCGGTCGGTACCAGCCTCGGAGCAGGGGCGATCGCGGGCGGCGCCTCGGCGGGGGCGGGCTCGGCCCGCCGCCACATGCCACGGGGGCGATTGGCATACCAGCCATAGTACCGCGTCGTGCCGAGCCACCGCGTCCAACACTCCGGGTCGCTCGTCGCCCCCCGGACGCGGGGCGCCCTTCGTTCACGGTGTTCGACTCGCCCGGTGCCCGCGCCGCGCCGCTCCACGGTTCCCCGCGCGTCCAGCGCTGCGCCCCGGGATCGTGGCTGGCGCCGTCCCGGACCGGCACCCGCCCGGAGACTCGGCGGGGCCGCGTCGCCCAGGGCGGTACCCCAAGGATCGCCCCCACATCCGGCCGCGGCTCCAACATGCTGCGGCGTTCGCATGCCGCCGCCGAGAACGCGATCCCTGCCGCGAGCCACCACCGCTGCCGCACCCGACTGCGCATCGCCGACTTCCGCCGACGGTTCGGTTCTGCCGTTTCCCTCCCACTCCGCAAGGGCGCCGCGTGTCTCGTTGCCCGCTTGCTGATGCAGATCGCCGGTCCGATGCGTCGGGCAACACTCCGCGAGCTCATGGGCCGTCGTGACTTCACTTTCGCTGCACGCGACCGGCGCGGCGGCCGCTCCCCCGACAGGCGCTCCGGTGTGCTTGCCATACGCCGACCCTCTGTCGCTTGACGTCGCAAGTCGGGGACGTGTCAGGCACGATCCCTGGTAGTACACGCACGGGAATCAGGGTGCGTGCCTTGTGCCTGGAGAGTAGGCTGCAACGGCGCGCCGTCGCCAACCGCAACCAATCGTGACCAGCGATAACCGACGACGCGGTAGCGCTCAACCAGCGCGGTGCCTCCGCTCCTGTACCACCGCGTCGTGCACGGCATCCGCCAGACCAGTACGGAACATCGACAGCCGCTCGATCTCCTCGCGGGTCACACCACCGAGTTCACCGCGGAACGCGGCCTTGATGGCATTCATGCGGTTCTGTGACGCGACCATCTCGTCGTGCGACGCGATGATGCGCGCCTGTACGCCAGGACGAGCAGCAAGATGTGCCGCGACCCGTTCCGTGTGACGCGCGTACACCTCGAGCGGCGCTGTCTTGACCGGCAGATACTCCGAGACGATCAGTCCGGGCGAGTCCAACGCCGCGGCGCTCGCCGCATTGGTGGTGACCACGAACGAACCATCGGTACACTCTGTCTCCATGTCCGTCACCTTGCCGGGCAACTTGCCGAACAACCACAGCAGCGCACGGAGCCTGAACCGCCGGATGTGCGGATGATACAGTGCGCACATCACCGTTCCGTCGCGGGAGAGCATCGTTCGCAACAGAATGGCGCTCAGCACCGTTCCGGGTGCTTCGGTAATCGTGAGGTCTTCTACGTCGGCCAACCGTTGAAACCCACGCCCGGCAAGGTCCTGGGCCGTTCGATCGTAGAAGCGCAGATCGAGATGTCGGAAGTTGCCGGCCTCCGCACGAACGTAGCGGTGCGTCGGCTGAAAGGTGGCTTCAATGGTCGCGAGGATCTCCTGCGCGGCTCGTTGCGTCGGGTTCGACATATTCCTCGGAAAGAAAGCACGTTGTACCGTGGACTAGCCACCGATTAGGACGAGACTGGCGGGAACGCGGTCACATCGACATCGCCTGCCAGGAATGTGGTCCGGGGATCCGGGCACTAGGGCTTGACTGGTACGCTGGCGGCGCGGCGATGTCGAAGTGCATGACATCCTCCCGCGTGCGCGGCTTCGCGTACAGCGCGACGGCGGGAGCGTCCCCGCAGTGGGCCTGCACGAACATCATGTACAGGCCGTGCTCGGTGATCGCGCGCCCAAGCGTGGCGACAAGCGCGGTGGCGATGCCCTGTCGCCGGTAGGCATCGGACACCGCTAGACGGTAGATGCAGAATGCGCTCCGTGCCTGCTCGGACTTGGGCAGGATGAACCCGGCGACTCCGCCAACGACTTCGGAATCCGACGGCGCCGCGACGGCAAGAAACGCAGGGCGCGACAGCTGGAGTTGCCAGACGTTCGTGGAGGGAGCCAGAGCCAAGCGCCTCAACGAGTGGAAACGCCCGTGCAGCAAGCCCCTGAACAGATCGCGTTCGGCGGAAGTGCGAGTTCATCGCGGCGCGGTGGACAGCCCCGGGGCCTACGGCGCCACGCGGCGCTCGAGGAACGCGAGCGCCGCTTCGAACACTCGCATCCAGCTCTCGTGTCGCAGGAAGCCATGGATCTCGTCCGGCAGCACGAGCTGCTCGACGGGCACCCCTTGTTCCCGCAGCCGTTCGATCAGCGACAGCGTTTCGATGAAGCGCACGTTCCGGTCGTCGTCGCCGTGCACCAGCAGTACCGGATCGCGCCAGCGCGCGACGGCCGAGAGCGGTGACGACTCGAACGCCGTCCGTGCCGCGACGGGGTCCTCGAGCGGATTGTACTCCGGCAGGAAGGTCGCGATCCCGACGTTCCAGTCGTGCACCCCGTGCACGTCAACGCCGGCGGCGAAGAGCTCGGGGTTCCGGGCCAGCCCCTGCGCGGTGAGGTAACCGCCGTACGAGCCGCCCCAGAGGGCGAGCTTCGCCGAGTCCACGTCCGGCCGGGCGCGCAGCCACTGTGCCGCCGCGACCACGTCGCGGTACTCGCGGCCACCGGCCGCACCGTACCCGATCGCTTCGCGGAAGTCACGTCCGTATCCGATGCCGCTGCGGTAGTTGAGCGACAGCACCACCCACCCCCGCAGCGCCAATGCCTGATGCATCGCGTACGCGTGGTGGTAGTAGCTGCCGTAGTTCCACCCGAGCAGCATCTGCCGGCGCGAGCCGCCGTGCAGGAAGATGATCGCGCGCGCCTTGGCCCTCGGGCGCACGGTGCCCGCCGGTGGGAGGAAGAGCTGTCCGTAGGTCTCCACGCCGTCGCTGGCCTTGAGCGTCACCGCAGTCGGCACGACGAGCCGCTCGGCCGGATAGCCGGCGGGCATCGTGCCGGGCGCCAGCGGGCGTCGCGCGCCGCCGTCAAACAACACGGCGTGCGCCGGACGCCGCGCGTCGCTCGCGAGGAACGCGAGCGCCCCCTCGGCGAGCGGGGTCGGCGCCCACTCGATCCCGTCGCCCGGCGTCACGCGCCGGGCGGGGGCGCTGCCGTCGGCTCGCACGCGCCACACGTGACGGCGGTCCCGGTCGTCCTGGTTGGAGTTGAAGACCACGTGCCGGCCGTCCGGATCCAGTGCCACGTCCTCGATCTCGTGCGAGCCGCGGTCGAGCTGCACCGGCGTGCCGCCCCCCGACGGCACGGCGTAGAGGTGCAGGAATCCGTCGCGTTCCCACGGAAACACCAGCCGGTCGTCGGCGGTCCACAGCACCTGCGTCGCGGCCTGCATCGCCCAGAACGCCGAGCCGGATCCTGCGGCCGCGGTGAAGACGGCGCGTGCGGCCCCGCTCGCCGCGTCCGCGACCATGATGCTCCACGGCTGCGCCGCGCGCACGGGGACGAAGATGATCCGCCGACGCTGGTAGGGGATGCGCACGAAGGCCAGGCGCGTGCCGTCCGGCGACCATGACGGCGCGAGATCGCCGTCGGTGCTGGGGGCCATCCAGCGCAGCCGCGCGCTGCCGATGCCGTACACCCCGACGAACGCGTGCGTCCCCCGCTGCGAGATGAACGCGAGCTGCGTCGCGTCCGGCGACCACGCGAGTCCCGCCGCGGCCCCGCGCATGCGGAAGAGCGGCTTCTCGACCACGGCGGCACCGCCACCGTCGAAGGCGTACACCTGTCCCCGGCGCACGAACGCCACCAGGGATCCCGCCGGCGCCGGCGTCGGCCCGGAGCCGTCAGTGACGCGCACGGCCACTGCGGAGTCGCCGGTGCCGACGCGCCAGATCGCCTGCTCCGCCCCGACCGGGTCGCTGGTGGGGTTTGGCGACTCTCCCGCGCGGTTGGGGCCGCCACCGCGCACGAACCACACCGTGCGGCCGTCGGCCGCGAAGGCGAGCTGCGAGAGCTCCTGCCCGTCATCGGCCGTGAAGGTCGTGAGCGGCCGCGCTCGCCACTCCGGGAGCCGCGCGTACCAGATGTTGCGCACCCCCTGCGCGTTCTGCACCCACGCCACCGCCGTGCCGCGCGCATCGCGCACGAGCGACGAGGGGAAGGGTGCCCCGTCGATCTCGCGGATGCCGGGCGGCTGCGCGGCGAGCGATGTCGCCGCGAGGGCGGCCGCGACGATGGAACGGTGAATGCTCGGCATGAGATGTCCTCGAACGGATCAGGGCACGGTGGGGCGTTCGCGACGCCGCAGCGTCGCGCAATCGAGCAACCGAGGAGCGGCGACGACGGCCTCGACCTCGAGCAGCCAGTCGGACCGGGCGAGCCCCTGCACCTGCACCAGGGTGGCGGCGGGCGGCGCCACGCCCGCCAGCACCTCCTGGCGCACCTGCCGGAACACCGGGACCAACTCGGCCGCCGTGACGTAGATGTTCCAGTGCAGCACGTCCGCCCATCCGGCCCCGACGACGTCCAGCGCGCGTCGCAGGTTGCCGAACACCGCGCGGGTCTGCGCGGCGGGATCCGCCCCGCCCAGCAGGGCCCCGGTCGAGTCCTGGGCGACCTGACCCGCCACGTACACCGTGCGTCGGTCGGGGGCGACGACGAGCTGCGCGTAGCCCGGCGAGTACGCCAGCGAGGCCGGGTTGATCTTGCAGGTGCCCTGGGCCGGCAGACCGTTCGCGACCGGCGCGCCGGACAGGGCCGCGACCAGACCGACGGCCATGGTCACGACCTTCCCGGACGGCACGACGCAACGTCGATTCAGGGGCATGCCCATCAACATGCGCCTTCCCGGGGCGTTCGTCACGCCTCGGCGCTGCGCGGCGTTCCTCGCCGCGGGCGCGCTCCTGCTCGTTCCGGCCACGAAGACCATCGCCCAGCCGGCCTCCGGTCCGTCGTCAGCCCGACCCTCCGTCCTGCGCACGCGGAACGTCGTACTCATCGTCACCGACGGCCTGCGCTGGCAGGAGCTCTTCGGCGGCGCCGACGCGACCCTGCTGACGCGGCAGGCGGGCGGGGTCGCCGACACGGCCGACCTGCGACGCCGCTTCTGGCGCGAGAGCGCGGCCGAGCGCCGCGCCGCGCTCTTTCCCTTCGTGTGGCGCACGATCGCCACCGAAGGGCAGCTGTACGGCAACCCGGAGGCGGGCCGCGACGCCCGCACGCAGAACCCCCTCAAGTTCTCGTATCCCGGCTACAACGAACTGCTGACCGGCGCCTACGATCCGCGGATCACGTCCAACGACCATCCGCCCAACCCCAACGTCACCGTCTTCGAGTGGATCGCCCGACAGCCCGGGTTCCGCGGACGGGTCGCGGCGGTGGCGACGTGGAGCGCCTTTCGCCGCATCTTCAACCGCGAGCGCGCCGGGATTCCCGTCCACGACGGGTGGGACGCGCCGTTCGCGACCGCGCCGCAGCGCACCGGGCGGCAGGCGATGCTCGACGAGCTGTACCGCACCTCCACCCGCCTCTGGCCCGACAACGCCACCGACGCATTGATGCACGCGACGGCGAAGGAACTCATCCGACGCGACCGGCCGCGACTGCTGTTCCTCGGGTACGGCGAGACCGACGAGTGGGCGCATGCCGGCCGCTACGACCTGCTCCTGCAGTCGGCCCACGCGGTCGACGGCTACCTCGCCGATCTCTGGGCCCTGATGCAGCGCGATCCCGGCTACCGTGGCCGCACGACCTTCGTCGTCACCACCGACCACGGCCGCGGCGACGGCCCCGCGCGATGGAAGGACCACGGCGAGGACGTGGACGGGGCGGACCGCATCTGGATGGCGATCCTCGGTCCCGACACGCCGCCCCGCGGCGATCGCGTGCGCTCCGTGCGCGTCACCCAGGCGCAAGTGGCGGCAACCGTCGCCGCCCTGCTCGGCCTCGACTGGCCGGCGGCGTCGCCCGGCGCGGCGCCGCCGGTACGGGAAGCCCTCAGCCCGTGACGACCGCCAGCGACTCGGCGAACGTCGGGGCGGTGAGCCCGGCCTTGGACCGACCGTGCGGATCCTGATTGGCGCGGATCCGGTTGACCAGCTCCAGCGCCGTCTCGGTGACCGGGGGCAGCGTGCGCGGGCTCTCGCCGAGGGGCGTCACCCGGTCGCCCCACTTCACGAGCAGCGCGTTGTAGGTCAGGCCGCCGCCGAAGGCCGGCATCAGCAGCCAGCTGCCCGGCCGCACGCGGCCCTCCTCGAGCGCCTCGCAGAGCGCCACCGGCACCGTCGCCGAGCTCATGTTGCCGTACTTGTGCACGGTGACGAAGACGCGCTCCATCGGCACACCCGCGTACTTCGCCACCGCCTCGATGATGCGCAGGTTGGCCTGGTGCGGTACCACCAGCGAGACGTCGTCGGCCGTCAGGCCGCGCTCCGCGAGCACGCGCGTCGAGGCCTGCGACATCGCGGCGACGGCGCGCTTGAAGATCACCTGCCCGTCGAAGTCCCACAGCGTGTCGCCGAGGGTGACGCCGTGGCCGGCGTAGCCGCAGCCGAAGCCGCGCACGCGGAGCGAGGCGCGGGCCTCGGCGTCGCACCCGAGCACCGCACCGAGGACGCCCTCTTCCCGCTCGGTGGCCTGCAGCACCACGGCGGCGGCGCCGTCGCCGAAGAGCACGGCGACGTTCCGGTTGCTCCAGTCCATGTAGCGCGAGATCAGCTCGACGCCGATGACCACGGCATTGCGCACCGTGCCCGACCGGATCATCGCCGTCGCGGCCGCCAGTCCGTAGCAGAACGACGTGCAGGCGGTGTTGAGGTCCATCGCGGCCGCTTTCGTGGCGCCGAGGGCCACCTGCACCCCGCTGGCACTGTTGGGGACCTGTTCCTCGTTGGAGCAGCCGCCGTAGACGATGAGGTCCAGGTCGCGGGGGTCGAGCCCCGCGCAGGCGAGGGCGCGCGATGCGGCCACCGTCGAGAGCTCGACAGCCGACACGTGCGAGACGCGCCGTTCCTTCATGCCCGTTCGGGAGGTGATCCACTCGTCGGACGTCTCGAGGAAGGTCGAGAGGTCCTCGTTCGTCAGGACGGCCGGCGGCATGCACTTGCCCCAGCCCGTGATGGCGGCGTAACTCATGATCCATCAGAATAACCCCGCCGCCCGCGTCCCGCCCGCCGCGCCGCTCCCTCGACCTTGGTCGCTGGGGCGCGGCGGTGTTCGTGGCCGCACTCCTTGGGGGCCTCGGCTCGCTCGACGCCCCGGGGTTCTATGCGCGCCTGGGCCGGCCGCCATGGGCGCCCCCGGCGTGGCTGTTCGGCCCGGCCTGGACGGTGTTGTACGCGCTGATGGCGGTGGCCGCGGCCCGCGTCGCCCGCACGCGGCACCCGGGTCGCGGTCTCGCCCTGCGCGCGTGGTGGCTGCAGCTCGTGCTCAACGTCGGCTGGACGTGGTGCTTCTTCGCCCTGCAGGCCGGGCGGTTGGCGTTCGCCGAGGCGGTGTTCCTGTGGGGCGCCGCGGTGTTCGCGACGGCCACCGCGTGGCGCGTGGACCGCCTCGCCGGCGTCCTGCTCCTGCCGTACGTCGCGTGGGTCGGCTTCGCGACCGCGCTGACCTGGGCGATCGTCGTGCGGACGCCGTGGCTCTGAGCCGCCGGACGCTCAGCGGATGATCCGGAGCCCGGTGGCGACCGGCGTCAACCACTCGACGCCGCGAGCGGTGACGACTGCGTTGTCCTCGAGCGGGATCCGGACCTTCTTCCCGCCCCACGCGGGGGACGGCACCCAGGCGAAGAGCTCGATCGAGAAGAGATTCGTCGGCCGGATCGGGTAGGCCTGACGCCCCGGGTTGAAGAACGCGATCGAGGGCCCGATGCCGTGTCCCCAGTCGCCCACGGAGTGGCAGCCGATGTAGAACTCGGTGACGTCGTCCGCCGCGACGCGGTTGAACCCCGCGGCCTTGCGGAACCCGGCCCTCGCGATCGCCGCCTCGACCGTGCCGATCATCTCGCCCGCCGTTCCCTTGGGCACGATCGTGCGCCGGATGACCTCGCGGATCGCGAGTGCCTGCTCGTAGGCGCGCCGCAGCCACGCGGGCGGTTCGGTCTCGCCGTCCCTCAGGACGTAGGCCTGCCGCTTCTGGTCGGTCCACACGTGCAGCCAGCCGACGCCGTAGTCGATCGTCACGAAGTCGCCGCGGCGGATCACCCGGTCGTTGGACGTCGCCTCGATACCGTCCGGCCCCGTCACGTACACCGACGGCACCTCGAACGACGAGCCGAGCCCGCGCTGGGCCATCTGCTCGGTCAGCCACCACGCGACGTCGGCGAGCGTGGTCCGGCCCGGTGTGATCACCTCGTTCGAGAGCGCGCGGTCGAGGAGCTGGCGCCCGACCTCCGTCGCCTCGCCGAACGCCACCAGTTCGGCGGCCGTGCGGCGGGAACTGAAGTCCGAGATGAGCCGCTCCGCGCTCACGAGCCGCGTGGCGTAGGTGGGCCCGAGTGTCGCCACGAGGTGCGCGTGCAGCGTGTGGGACAGCCCGTCGGCGCGTCCCATGTCCGCCGACATGTTCACCCCGATCCGCTTCGGGTCGCGCGCCTTCACGAATGCGGCGAGGTCCCCGCCGCCCGCCTCGACGTCATAGGCGCCGCACGCCGCCCGGAAGTGGTCGGTGATGCCGAGCGCCGCGCGCTCGATGCGGTCGCCGCCGCGGTCGGTGAACACGTAGTAGCCGACGTCGCCGACGTAACCGCGCCCCAGCAGCTCCCACTGCGGATCGTAGTGCCCCTCGCGCATGGCGACGATCCACATGTCGATCCCGTTCTCCCGCATCGCCTCGGGGAGGATGCGGTCGAACTTCTCACGGCGGATCAGGCAGAGCCGCTCCCACCGGGTGCGGGCGTCGTTGGGCTGGGCGGCGAGGCGGCCGGCGCTGCCGCCGACGAGTGGGGCCACGACCGGGCCGACTCCCGGCCCGAGTGCGGCGAGAGCGGCGACGAACAGCGCGCGACGGATCATCCGAGGACTCGCGAGAAGGCGTGGATGGCGAGCCCGGCGAGCCCGCCGACGAGAGTGCCGTTGATGCGGATGTACTGCAGGTCGCGGCCCACGGCGAGCTCGACGCGCGACGCCGCGACGTCCGGGTCCCATCGCGTCACGGTGTGCTCGATCAGCGCCGCCACCTCGTGGCGGTTCTGCTCGATGAGCCCGGCGATCGTGTCCACGAGGAAATCGTTGAGCTCGTGCTTGAGCGCGGCGTGCCGCACCAGCTGCTCGCCGACACGGGTGAAGGCCCGCACCATCGCCGGCGGGGCGCCGTCCGGCGACGCCTCCCATCGGGCCGTCGTGCGCCGCACTGCGTCCCACGCCGCGTCGGCCGCGGCCTCCGCCATCGGGTGCCCCAGCAACTGCGCCTTGATCGCCTCGGCCTTCTCCGCCGTCTCGGGCGACGTGCGCAGGCGCTCGATCATCTCGCGGAAGGCGAGGTCGAACTTCTGCCGCACGGGATGGCCGGGATCCGCCGCGACCTCGCGCAGGAAGTTCTCGATCCCGGCCATGACGCGGTCGTGCACGGCGCTCGATACCATGCCGGGCATCCAGCGGGGGCTCTCCTCGCGGATCTTCTCGCGAATCAGCGCCTCGTTCCGCTCCACCGCGACGGCGACGAGCTTCACCGCCTCGTCAACGAGCCCCAGGTGCCGGCCGTCGGCCGCGACAAGTTCGAGCACCCGCGCCACCATCGGCGCCGCCGGGACCTTGGCGAGGCCCTGCACCGCGGCGTCGCGGAGCAGCCGCGTGACGTCGTCCGCGGGCACCGCGTCCACGGCGCGGGCCGCGCCGAGCGCCACCTGCCGAGCGAGCCGCTCGGCGTGCTCCGGTCGCGCCAGCCACGTCGCGGCGCGGTCGGCCAGATCGAGGGCCCGCAGCCGAGCCGAGACCACCTCGCGCGTGAGGAAGTGCGACTGCACGAAGTCGCCCAGGATGCGCGCGATGCGGTCCTTCTGCAGGCGGACGATCGCCGTGTGGGGGATCGGGATGCCGAGCGGGTGGCGGAAGAGCGCCGTGACGGCGAACCAGTCCGCGAGGCCGCCGACGAGCGAGGCCTCGGCCGTGGCGCGCACGTAGCCGAGCCAGGGGTGCGCGGCCTCGAACCACCGCGCGGCCACGAAGACGGCGGCGGCCAGCAGCAGGAGCCCGGTCGCCCGGCGGCGCATGACGGCGATTTCCGCGCGGCGCGCCTCGTCGGTGGGACGAGGGCCGAGCGTGCTGGCGGCCGGCGGGGCCGGCAGCGGGGCTGCGTCAGGCATCGCGGCAACATACCGAGCGGACACGTGCCGGTACGAGGGGCCGGGAGCGCGGGCCGCGGACTTGTCGCGACAGGCCTGTGGATGCACCCTTCGCGTATGCATGCGCTCGTCCGGCCGGTCGCGCTCCGCCGGGTCTTCCTTGGCATCGGTTTCGTGGTCGGCATGCGGGGGGCACTCCTCGCCCAGCCGACGCCGGCGGGCGAGTCGCCCCCCGTCTCGACGGCCGGTGTGCGCTTCATGACGGGCATGATCCTGCACCACGCGCAGGCGCTCGAGATGACGGCGCTCATCACCGGCCGCTCGGCCGATGACCGGCTCGCCCGGCTCGGCGAGCGCATCGCCGTGTCCCAGCGCGACGAGATCGCCCTCATGGCCGAGTGGCTGCGCGACCGGCGGCAGGCGCTCCCCGAACCGGCTTCCCCGCACGCGCATCACGAACACGGGCCGATGCCGGGCATGGCCTCGCCCGCCGACATGGCGGCGCTGGCGGACCTCCGCGGGGCGGCCTTCGACCGTCGGTTCCTCACCCTGATGATCCGCCACCACGAAGGGGCCCTCGTGATGGTCAAGGGCGTGCTCGGCGAGACCGGCGGTGCGGGCGACGGCGAGCTCTTCCGGTTCGCCTCCGACGTGGACGCCGACCAGCGCGCCGAGATCCGCCGCATGCAGGCCCTGCTCGATTCCCTCTCCGCCATCCCGGCGACCGTGCGTCGCCGGCCCTGACCCTCAACCGAGTCCGATGCTCCCGAATCCGCGCGCCGCGCGCCGCCACCGTCACCAGCCCCTCGTCGCCCTCGCGCTCGCCGCCCTGCTGCCCGCCGCGACGCCCGCCCAAGCCCCCGCATCCGATCCGCGCGTCGGCCTCGCCGCCGGCTGGAAGGACGCCGGCGAGGCCATCAAGGGGCTCGAACTCGTCGCGCACCGTGACCGGCCGGAGGGCTTCTACAACGCGCAGCGGCTCGGTGACTTCCGCTACGTCAACTCCGACCTCGCCTTCAAGGGCTCGCTCGTCTTCCAGGGCGGCTACAACGGCATCCAGGTGTGGGACATCGCCACCCCCGCCACCCCGGTCCTGAAGGCCGCCTTCGCCTGTCCCGGCGGGCAGGGCGACGTCTCCGTGCTCGGGAACCTGCTCTTCATGTCGGTCGAGGAATACTCCGGGCGCGTGGACTGCGGCGCGCAGGGCGTGAAGGACTCGGTCAGCACCGAGCGCTTCATCGGCGTGCGCATCTTCGACATCGGTGACGTCACCGCGCCGAGGCCGGTGGCCGCCGTGCAGACCTGCCGCGGTTCGCACACGCACACCCTCGTCACCAAGCCGGGCGTGACCGACAAGGCGTGGGTGTACGTCTCCGGTACGTCGCCGTCGCGGAGTCCGAGCGAGCTGGCCGGCTGCTCCCGCAAGGGACCAGCGGAGGACCCGAACACGTCGTACTTCCGGATCGACGTCATCGAGGTGCCGCTGGCCAACCCGGCGGCGGCGCGCGTCGTTGCCGGTCCGCGCATCTTCGCCGACAGCACCGGCAAGCTCGACGGCCTGTGGAAGGGCGGGACGCATGGCCCGAACACGCAGGAGACGTCGGACACCGACCAGTGCCACGACATCACCGCGTATCCCGCGCTCGGCATCGCCGCCGGCGCGTGCTCCGGCAACGGCATTCTCCTCGACATCACCGATCCCGCCAACCCGACGCGCCTCGCCGAGGTGATCGACCCGAACTTCGCCTACTGGCATTCGGCGACGTTCAACAACGCCGGCACGGCCATTCTCTTCAGCGACGAGTGGGGCGGCGGGGTCGCGCCGCGCTGCCGCTCCACCGACCGGCTCGAGTGGGGGGCGGACGCGATCTTCCGGCTCGACGCACAGGCACGAAAGCTGACGCACGCCGGCTACTTCAAGATTCCTGCAGCGCAGACGGCGCAGGAGAACTGCGTCGCCCACAACGGGTCGCTCATTCCGGTCCCGGGACGCGACATCATGGTCCAGTCGTGGTACCAGGGCGGCATCTCGGTCTTCGACTTCACCGATCCCGCCAAGCCGGTCGAGATTGCCTACTTCGATCGCGGGCCGGTGGACGCACGGCGGCCGGTGCTCGCCGGCTTCTGGTCGGCCTACTGGTACAACGGCCTCATCGTCGGGTCGGAGATCGCGCGCGGACTCGACGTCTTCCGGCTGCTGCCGAGCGAGCACCTCACGCGGAACGAAATCGACGCGGCGGCGCTGGTGCAGGTCGGCACGCTCAATCCGCAGCACCAGGATCGTCTCGAGTGGCCAGCCGCCTTCGTGGTGGCGCGCGCCTACCTCGACCAACTCGTGCGCGGCCAAGGGCTGCCCAAGGCCCGCACGACGGCGATCGGCGCGGCCCTCGCCTCGGCCGAGCGGGCCAGTGGCGCCGCGCGCGCCGCGCAGCTGCGCACCCTCGCGGCCGCCCTCGATCGCGATGCGCGCGCAGCGAAGGACGCCGCGCGGGTCCGGGCGATGGCGGACGTCGTGCGGCGGCTCGCGGCGGGCTGAGCGACGCCCGCGCTCCGGGACCGGGCGCCGGGACCGGGCGCCGGGACCGGGCGCCGGGACCGGGCGCCGGCCCGGCCCCGGTTGCCGCGCTACTTGTGGCGGAAGGTGATCCGACCGCGGGTCAGGTCGTAGGGGGAGACTTCGAGCATCACCCGGTCTCCGGCGATGATGCGGATGCGGAACTTGCGCATCTTGCCGGCCGTGGACGCGAGCACCTGGTGCCCGTTCGGCACGTCCACTCGGAACATCGCGCCGGGAAGCACTTCGGCGACGACGCCTTCGAGTTCGATCGATTCCTGCTTCATGTGGGGGCGGGTGACGACGTGGCGCGCAGCCGCTCGACGAGGCGCTGCGCGAGATGCGAGGCGAGGTCCGGCGACGAGTGCGGCAGGCCATCCGGTGCCTGCCACGCCCAGCTCGAGGCGTCGCCGGCCACGGGCCGGAGCGTCGCCTCCCACAGCGCCACGGGGGGCGCGGTCGGCCGCTGCGCGCGCCGCTCGGGGATGGGATCCCCGCGCTCGGCGATCGCCCCGGACCACAGGATGGCGAGCAGTTCCCCCGAGTCCACGCTCGCGGACGCGCCGCAGATCCACGCTACCGTCAGCGCCGCCCCGCGTCCCTGCACGACGCAGCGCGACGGCGCGCGCCGGACGTCCGGCGCACGATGGCCGTCGGTCTGGAGGGCACGACTCGCCTCGTCCACGAGCGCCGTGCAGATGCGCTCGAACTCGCGCTGGCAGGCCGTGTGCGCGCGGGGCGTGCTCAGGAAGGCCGGGCCCGTGTCGGCCCCCGAGCGGCCGAAGAGCCGATCGTCGGAAACGGTGCGTCGCATGCGTGCTCCGGGTCGGAGGGGCGGCACGTCGGCACGGAGCGGCGCCAGCTGCTCCGTCCCGCCGGAAGCACAACGGGGCCTGCTCGCATGGGCAGGCCCCGCATCCGGGAGCGTGTCTTGGCCGCGCGCCGTGGGCGCGCGTATCGATACACGGAAAACAAGCGGGTTCGCCGCCTGCGCACAAGCACTTGCGCAGGCGGTACCGCGCACCGTCAGTCGAGGTCGTTCGCCGACTCGATGATCCTGCCGGCGATGCCGTACGCGATCGCCGCCTCGGCGTCGAGCCAGAAGTTGCGGTTCGTGTCTTCCTCGATCCGCTCGAACGGCTGGCCTGTCGCCTTGGCGAAGATCTTGTTGAGCCGCTCGCGCATCTTGAGAATCTCGCGCGCCTCGATCGCGATGTCCGAGGCCGTGCCGCCGCCCCCGCCCGCCGGCTGGTGCAGGAGGAACCGCGTGTTGGGCAGGCAGAACCGCCGCTCGCGCGGCACCGACACGTAGATGAGCGCGCCGGCGCTGGCGACCCAGCCCGTGCCGACGATCCGCACGGGCGCCTTCACGAAGCGGATCATGTCGTGGATGGTGTCGCCCGCCTCGACGTGTCCGCCCTGGCTGTTCAGGTACACGGTGATCGGCTCGGTGGACTCGGCCGAGAGCGCAAGCAACTGCGCCGAGACGCGCTCGGCGAGCTCCTGATCGATGCCGCCGCTGATGATGATCGCGCGCGCCTTGAAGAGGCGCTCGAGGTAGGGGTCGGTCTGGCTCTGGGCCGACTGCACGGTCGTGGTGGGCATGGCGCGCGGGGCTGGGGGTTCGAACCTCCGAAAGCTACGCCCGGAGTCCCGCGGCGGGCAGGGCTCATGGTGCGGGTGGCGCCCGGCTCGTGATGGCACGTGCGCGGTGGCGCTCAAGCGCGACGGGGCGCCTTCCGATCCTTCCTGTGTCGGTCTGTCCGGACTTCACAGCGCGGCGATCCGCCTCGCCCACCAGAGTCTCGCCGTGCGCCGTGCCCTGACCGCCGTCCTGGTCTTGACCGCTGGGTGCCTGCCAGAGGTACCGGCGGAGCCGTCGAGGGTGTCCGCCTCCGACGATGCGCCACCGCCCGGGATGATCGTGGGCTTCCCGGACGTACCGGCGGGTGATTCGTCGGCCCTCGTGGCCGTCGCCGACTCGGTCTTCGGTGCCACCGATTCCGCCCTCGTCGTACGGCACTACCCGCAGGCGGGCATGATCTGGGTGCGGGGGCTCACCGACGCCGAACAACTGCGGGTCGCGGCCGATCCACGCGTCGGCGTGGCCGACACGGTGGGCACCGCCACCGTGGCGCAGACGACGAGTTCATGGGCCCTCGATCGCCTCGACCAGCGCGCCTTGCCGCTCGACGGCCGCTACGCGAACGCCCTCGGGACCGGCTCCGGCGTTCGGGTTTACATCTTCGACACCGGCCTCAAGCTCGATCACGCGCAGTTCGGCACGCGCGCCCGGTTCGGCGCCGATCTCGTCGATCCCCCGCTGGCGAGCCCGGGCGACTGCCACGGTCACGGAACGCTCTCGGCCTCGTCGGCCGCGGGCGCGACCCTGGGCTCGGCGCCGAGCGCCACCCTCGTGGACGTCCGCGTGATGGGCTGCAGCGGCGGTGGCAGCGGCACCGACTTCCTCGAGGGGGTGAACTGGCTGTTGCAGCAGAAGCAGGCCAATCCCTCCGTCCCGATGGTGGCGAACATGAGTCTCGGGTTCCGCGGCGGCTGGGGCCCGGCAGACGTCGCCGTGGCGAACCTCGTCGCCGCGGGGGTGCACGTCGTCGTCGCCGCCGGCAACGACAACGTGGACGCCTGCGGCGTCTCGCCCGCGCGGGAGCCGCGTGCGATCACCGTCGGGGCGACGACCTCGACCGACGCGCGCGCCGCGTTCTCGAATTTCGGCCCGTGCGTGGACGTCTATGCGCCCGGCGCCCTGGTGACCGGCGCGGACCTGCCGAGCCCGACCGCCACGAAGTCGTGGAGCGGGACGTCCGCGGCGGCGCCGTACGTCGCCGGCCTCGTCGCGTCGTACGTGGCATCCCGGACGTCCCTCACGCCCGCGCAGGTCGAGACGCACCTCGTCGCCGGTGCCGCGAGCGGCGTGCTCGCGGCGGCGACGCCGAACCGGCTGGCGTGGGCGAACTTCGTCGGCGGCGCGCCGCCGCCACCGCCGCCGCTCGCCACCCTCAGCGTGCGGTGCGTGGTGCGCCGCTGTGTGGCGACCGTCACGAACTCGCGGGGGCAGCCGGTGGTTACCGGGCGCTCGATCCAGGTCACGGGGACGTTGCGCGACGCCGTCGCCGCGACGCCCACCGGCGCCACGTGGCGATTCGCCCAGCCGGGCACGTACACGATCACGGCCACCGGCACCCACCAGGGCACCAGCCAGCACAGCACGACGGCCCGACAGATCGTCGTGCGCGACCAGCCCCCCAAGGTGAGCCGTCCCTCGGCCCGCTGCGCCGGGGGCGTGTGCACCTTCGCGGTCAGTGGGCGCGATGACGAAGGCATCGCGTCCGCGGGCTGGAGCTTCAGCAACGGCGCGACGGCGTCCGGCCTCACGCCCACGGCGAACTTCACGATCGGCGGGACCTTCACCGCTACGGTCACCGTGCGCGACAGCATCCAGCAGGCGACGTCGGCCACGGTGACCTTCACCGTGTCGAACCAGGCGCCTGCCGCCGCCCTGGTCGTTCGCTGCTCGGGACGCACCTGCACGCTCGACGCCAGCGGCTCACGCGACGACAGCGGCATCGCGAGCTACACCTTCGCCTCCGGCGCGGCCGGGACGGCCGAGATCACGACGGCCTCCGCGACGACGACCGTCACGTACCCGTTCGCCGGGACGTATCAGGCGTCGGTGCGCGTGACCGATCGCACCGGGCTCACGGCCACGCGCACGGCGACGGTCACCGTTCCGTAGCCCGGGCCGACGACGGCGTAGCACTCCCACGGCCGGCCTCGGCTCGTCCGGCGGGAGGCGGACCACCCGGCGCGGCGCCGGATTCGGGTGCATCTTGTGCCATGCCGATGCGCCACGCGGCCGTCGCCCCTCGGCCCGTCACCCCGGGTCTCGGTCGCCGTGCGCCGACGCGTTCCGTGCGGCGCGTCGTCATCGCGCTCCTGCTCCTCGGATTCGGGACCGCCGCTGCCCAGCCGTCGCCCGACACCGTCGCACAACCGGATCCGGACGCGAAACGGTTGTTCTGGCCGTCGGTGAGCGTTCGGGCTCGCCTCGATGCCGACGGTCGCCTGCACGTGGTCGAACGCCAGGTCATGTCGCTCACCGGTGACTGGAACGGTGGGGAGCGTCGCTTCGCGGACCGCTTCGGGCAGTCGATCACGCTCGAGTCGATGGTGCGCATCGACGCCACGACCGGCGCGTCGGTCCCGCTGGTCGAGGGGCCGCTCGATCGGGTTGACGAGTATCGCTGGGTGGATGGCGGCCGTCTCCGCTGGCGAAGCCGCCTGCCGGAGGATCCGCCGTTCCGCCGCGACACGCGCACCTACGAACTGCGGATGGTGTACGACTACATCCTGCAGCGGCGCGACGGCGGGTGGGTCCTCGACCACGACTTCGCCTTTGCCGACCGGGCCGAGCCGATCGACACGTTCGCCCTGACGCTCGAGGTCGATCCGGCGTGGCGCCTGGCGGAGGGGCAGGCGACGACGCGGCGGGTGAGTCCGCTCGCGCCCGGCGAGGGGTTCGTGGTGACGCTGCCGCTGCAGCGGATCGCCACCGGCGCGCCCGGATCGGTCTATACGGGAGCGTCGGCCATCGCGCGGTGGGCGATCCTCGCGCTGCTGTGGGGCGGGCTCGCATGGCTCGTCGCTGGCTGGGTGGTGAGCGAGCGGCGCAGCACGCGCTGGGCGCCGATGCCGCTGCCGCCCGTCACGCCGGAGTGGCTGCGCGCGAACGTGCTCGCCCTCGCGCCGGAAGTTGCGGGGGCGATGTGGGACGACCGAACGTCGGCCCCCGAGGTCGCGGCGGTCCTGGCGCGCCTGGTGGCGGAGGGCAAGCTGCGCAGCACGGTGCGCCGGGAGAAGGTGTTGTTCTTCACACGGCAGGTCCTGGAACTGGAGATGCCGAAGGGACGCGGCGTCTTCCGCGGGCACGACCGGGCGCTCGTGGAGGCGTTGTTCGCGTCCGGCGAGACGCGCACCGACACCGACGCGGTCCGCAAGCGCTACGCGAGGTCCGGTTTCGACCCGGCGAGTACGATCTCCTTCGGCATCAGCGAGATCGTCACCCGCATCGCCCCCGATCCGCGGCCATCGTCGGAGCGGTCGTGGCAGGTGCCGACGCTCCTGGCGCTGTCCGGCATCGCCCTGGTGTCGGTCGGCATCTGGCAGCGCGGATGGGACGCCCCGGCGATGGCCGTCTCGCTGGTGCCGATCGTGCTTCTGCTCACCGTCGGCACGATCCTCGCCAAGGCCTACCAGCGCGAGGTCTTGTGGCTGGCGCTCGGCGCCGTGCCGCTCGCGTCGCTCATCCTGCTGCCGACCATCGCCTTCACATGGCAGCTGCTCGACCCGGTGACGCCGTTCGGTGCCCTGACACAGGCCGGCATCGTGCTCGTCTGGCTGTTTGCAGTGCGCGTGGTGCTCCGGATGGCGGCGCCGGTGCAATCGCCCAAGCGCATCGCCCAGCGCCGCCGGCTCGCCCACGCCCGGCGCTGGTTCCGTTCGGAGCTCGCGAAGCCGAGCCCCGCGCTCGAGGATGCGTGGTTTCCGTGGCTCATCGCCTTCGGACTCGGCCCCGCGGTGGACAAGTGGTTCCGCGCCTTCGGTGGCGCGGTGGCGTCTGCCGGCGTCGCCCGCATGGCGTCGTCGTCCGGGGCGTCGGGTACCACGTCCGGCGGGGGCGGCTCGGGCTGGACGGGCTTCGGCGGCGGCGGCGGCTTCGCCGGTGGCGGTTCGAGCGCCTCGTTCGCGACAGCGGTCGGCGGCATGGCGGCATCGGTGCCGAAGCCCGGTTCGTCGTCCGGCGGAGGATCGGGGGGCGGGGGATCGTCGGGCGGCGGCGGCGGCGGCGGCTGGTGAGGGTCGAGCGGGGCCCGCCCTGACCCGGCGGTGGTTCGTCGCGCTCGCCGCGCCACGGCACGCGACGAGCGACGACGCGCTGCAGCGGACGCTGGGCCGTTGTGGCCCGCGGTATATTCCGCAGTCTTTCCCTCTCTCCAGTGCCCACGATCCTCGAACGACTTCCCGTCGGCCAGAAGGTCGGCATCGCCTTCTCCGGCGGCCTCGACACGAGCGCCGCGCTCCTCTGGATGCGTGCCAAGGGAGCCGTCCCGTACGCCTACACGGCGAACCTGGGCCAGCCGGACGAGGCGGACTACGAGGACATCCCGCGCCGGGCGCGGGAGTACGGGGCGGAGCGGGCGCGCCTCGTCGAGTGCCGCCACCAGCTCGTCGCCGAGGGGATCGCCGCCATCCAGAGCGGGGCGTTCCACGTGAGCACCGGTGGGCAGACGTACTTCAACACCACGCCCCTCGGCCGCGCCGTCACGGGCACGATGCTCGTCGCCGCCATGAAGGAGGACGACGTCCACGTGTGGGGCGACGGCTCGACCTTCAAGGGCAACGACATCGAGCGCTTCTACCGCTACGGGCTGCTCACGAATCCCGCGCTCAAGGTGTACAAGCCGTGGCTCGACCAGCAGTTCATCGACGAACTCGGCGGGCGCGCCGAGATGTCGGCCTACATGGCTTCGCACGGCTTCGCGTACAAGATGTCGTCCGAGAAGGCGTACTCGACCGACAGCAACATTCTCGGGGCCACGCACGAGGCCAAGGACCTGGAGTTCCTCGACAAGGGACTCCGCATCGTCCAGCCGATCATGGGCGTCGCCTTCTGGCGCGACGACGTCGCGGTGCCCGCCGAGTCGGTGTCGGTGCGCTTCGAGGCCGGGGTGCCGGTCGCGATCAACGGCCGGTCCTTCGACTCGACGCTGGCGCTATTCGAGGAGGCCAATCGCGTCGGTGGCCGGCACGGCCTCGGGATGACCGACCAGATCGAGAACCGCATCATCGAGGCGAAGAGCCGCGGCATCTACGAGGCGCCGGGCATGGCGCTGCTGTTCATCGCGTACGAGCGGCTCGTCACCGGGATCCACAACGAGGATACGATCGAGCAGTACCGCCTCAATGGTCGGAAGCTCGGCCGGCTGCTCTATCAGGGTCGGTGGCTCGACCCGCAGGCCCTCATGCTGCGCGAGTCGGCCCAGCGCTGGGTCGCCAGTGCCGTCACCGGCGAGGTCACGCTCGAACTCCGGCGCGGCAACGACTGGTCCATCCTGGACACCACGAGCCCCAACCTGACCTACAAGCCCGAGCGGCTCACGATGGAGAAGGGGGAGGCGTTCTTCACGCCGGCCGACCGCATCGGCCAGCTCACCATGCGCAACCTCGACATCATCGACACGCGCGACAAGCTGCGCATCTACACGCAGGGCGGGTTGCTGCACGCCGGTCGCGAGTCCGGGCTGCCGCAACTCGGCCCCGGCGACGCCGAGTAGCCGCGCCGGGGGCGCGCGACCAAGAGGGGGGCGGCGCCGCAGCGCCGCCCCCCTCGCGTCGTCCGGGGTCCGGGCGTCGCCGTCAGGGCACGATGCCGGACAGCTGCTGCGCGCGGCGCACCGCCGCATACGCGTCCAGCAGTCCCCCCGTGCGCGAAAGCGACCCGAACTTGAGCTGCACCGACGGATCGCCCGGCTGCGCCACCGTCCGGTCCCCGAGCGGGCGAACCGTCTCGAGGATCACCGAGCGCACCTGTGCCGGGGTGAGTGACGGGAAATACGCCAGCAGCAGCGCCGCCACCCCCGACACCACCGGCGCCGCCATGGACGTGCCGCTCTCCGTCGCGACGCCGCCCCCCGGCACGGTGGACACGATGTCCTCGCCCGGCGCGAAGAGGTCCACCGTCCGCTTGCCGTAGTTCGAGAATCCCGCCGCCAACTGGTCGGGTCCCTTCCACGACGACGCGCCGACCTCGAGCCAAAGGGCATCGAACGGCGGCCCGCTCGCCTGCCGCGTCGGGAAGCTCGCCGAGTGGTCGGTGTCCTCGGCGTCGTTGCCGGCGGCGTGCACCAGCAGCACGCCGCGCTGCGTGGCGTACCGCACGGCCGAGTCCACCGCCGCCTTGCCCGGCGAGTACGCCTTGCCGAACGACATGTTGATCACGAGCGCCCCTTGGTCCACGGCGTAGCGGATCGCTCGGGCGACCTCTTCGTCGCGCTCGTCGCCGTCGGGGACGGCGCGAATGGGGAGGATCGTCACCGCCCCCTCCGGCGCGATACCGCGCGCCGGGCGGCCCGGCACCGCCGCGGCGGCGATGATCCCCGCGACGTGCGTGCCGTGCCGCGCCGCCGGGCCCATCACGTCGCCGGAGCCGCGCGACGGCCGCGCCCGCGGGTTGAACAGCGTGTCGAGCCCGAAGCGCAACTGGCCGTCGTACGCCTCGAAGCCTTCGGCGAGCTTCGCCGAGTCGAGGCCCGCGGCAGAAAACTGGAGGAACGCACGCTTGGCCTCGGTCTCGGCGGCGTTGCCCGGCGCGAAGGCGCGCACCGCCTCGGGCGTCACCGGTTCGGTCTTCATCGCCTGCCGCAGCGTCGCCGTCGAGCGGGCGAGGGCACCGGCCAGCCCGCGGATCTGCATCACCGTCTGCGAGACCTCCATGGCCTTCTCGCCGTACGCCTCCGTCACCGAGCGGCACGTCGCGGAGTCCGGTCGCGCGAGACGCCCGGCGGCCGGTTGGCCGCGGCAGGCGGCATAGAGTCGCGTCAGCTCGAAGGTGTCGTAGCGCCCGCTGTCGCCGGTCAGCGGTGGGATCGTGCTCCAGCCGCGCACGTCGTCGGTGAATCCGTTCCGATCGTCGTCCACGCCGTTGCCGGGTACTTCGCGCGGGTTGCGCCAGAGCACCGGGGCGAGTTGCGCGTGCGCCGTGTCCACGCCGCCGTCGATCACCGCTACCAGCACGCGGCGACCGGGGGCTCGGCCCGCGAGCAGTTCGCGCAGCGCGCGATCCACGCCGACGCCGAGGACGCCGTCGCGTTCCGTGTCGAGACGATGCCACGCATCGGGGGCCGTGCGGCGCGCGGGCGTCACCGTCGCGCTGCCACGCTCGGCCGAGGACGCACCGGCGGGTGGGGCGGTGGCGGTCGGCGGCGTCACCGGAGCCGGCGTCACCGGAGCCGGCGTCGCCGGAGCCGGCGTCGAAGGAGCCGGGGTCGCCGCAGGGGCCGAGGGCGTCGGCGCAGGACGCGACACCGGGGCGGCGACCGGCGCGGTGCGACATCCGGCGACGACGAGCATGGCGACCGCGATCGCGGCACGGCCGTAGGTCAGGGACATCATGGGGACGGGTCGAGGTGAGGGGGCACCGGTCAGCGCACGCTGTCGCGGCCGAGCACGGCAAGGTCGCGCGCCCCCTCGCCGTCGGCGATGAGCGCATCCATGCGCGCGGCGAGGCCGGGCAGCACCGCCAGTGGCTGCGTCGCCGCGGTCTCGAGCATCAGGCGCACGTCCTTTCGGGCCATGGTCAGTTCGAAGCTGGGCGTGAAGTCCGCGGCCGCCATGTTGCGACCGCGAACGCCGATGATCCGCGAGGGGTCGAAGAAGTCGAAGAGCCGCAGGGCGTCGTCGGGCGACAGTCCGCCGCCGCGCGCCACGGCGAGCATGTCCGCCACCGTCCCGCTGATGCCGACGATGAGCGTGTTGCCGCACAGCTTGTACACCGCGGCCGCGTCGGGGCGTTCCCCGAGATACTCGACCCGCGCCGCCTGCGAGGCCAGGGCCGGCTGCACCGCGTCGAACCACGCGCGCGGCCCGGATACCATGATCGTCCCCTGGGCCTGCCGCGCCATCGCCGGCCCGATGAACACCGGGCAGTGGAGGTAGCGCACTCCCTCGGCGGCGAGGCGCGACGCGCGGACGGCCGTCCGCGCGGGCTGCGTCGTCGTGTGGTCGAGGATCGGCACGTCGCGCCCGAGTCCGGGCCGCAATGCCGCGATCACCGCCTCGACGCTGTCGTCGTCCTGCAGGACCAGGTGCACGCGGGAGACACCGCGGACGGCGTCGGCAGGCGTGGCGGCGACGCGAGCTCCGCGGCTCGCCAGCGGCACGGCCTTGGCCGCTGTGCGGTTCCAGACGGTGACGGTTTCGCCGCGCCCGAGCGCGGCCTCGACGAAGGCCCCGCCGAGGAGCCCGGTCCCGAGGAAAGCGATGGACGGCATGCCTGCATGTTAACGGCGGGGAGGTACGAAACGGGGACATGGGTAACACTGCTCCCATGGCACGTAACCGAGGAGGACTCGATGCCATGGCGGGAAATGAGACCGATGGACCAGCGGAAAGAGTTCGCGCGAGAGCACCGGCGCGGGCCACGTCACGACGTGGAACACGGTCGTGGAAGGTGTCGAAGGCGACGCCGGCGATGTCGCTCTGCGGCGTCTGGAAGTCGCGCTCGAGCCCGACGATGATCGCCCGGTACGGTGCCGGGTCGTGGTTGACTGCCTCGAGGTACAGGGGCCGTTCGTCCTCGAACATCCGCACCTCCGTGCGGTACGTCGCCGGCATCTCCGTCTGCGGCAGCTGCTGCAAGAACTCGGTGAGCACCGAGGCGCGGCGCCAGGCGGGCTTGTCGAGCAGGTCGTCGAGCACGATCGCCCCCTCGTCGCGCACCGTCACGGCGGTCGGTCGCGGGGCGGTCATGGGGTTCACGCGGCGTGCGCCCGCAACCGCACCGGGCGCCGTCGGTTCCTGCGCCCGCACCGCCGTTCCCAAGGAGACGGCGAAAGACAGGAGGAGGGCCATGGCATCGCCGCGCATGAGAGGGGCGAAGGTACCGCCCGTCAGCCCCTGCCGTAGCCGCGGTCTTGCGGAGGAGCGAGCGCTCCCTCGAGGGGACCGGAGAGGGGGCGTCGAAGTTCACCATCGCGGGGTGCTTCTCCGGGGATGCCAGATCACCGAACAGCCGAGCCGGCGAGGTCAAGCCCGTGGTGGTCCGCACGACCGTCGCTTTCGTCAGGGCGGACGGGTCACGAGAGGTGCAGCCCGCCTTCACCCACACGCGCCACGCCCGTCTCGTGCACGACGGCATGCGCTTCGTCGAAGCACGGGACGAGCTCGGCTCTCCCTGGTTGACAGCGATCGCGCTGATGTCGGCCGTCCGAGGACCCGAGGTAGCGCTCGAGATTCCGGCGTTGTCGCTCTCGTCCGCGACCGGTGGTGCCGACTACCAGCCCAACGAGCCCAACCAGTCGGGTCACGGCATCGTCGGCATTCGCGCGGCTTCGGGAAGCGGTCCGCTTACGGGCATCATTGCCCACGACGCCAGCGGCAATGTGAACGTCGCCATGCGGACGCGTTGCCAGCAGGATGGCGACACGTGGATCGCCAGCTCGGTACAGGTCCGCGCCCGCATAGATACGACGATCGCCACCGGATCGACGCCGACCGTATGCACGCCGAAATTGCCGCGGGACGTTCAGGCCATCGAGCTCACCTCCCATGCACAGCCGGGGTACTCTCCCATGTGCGAGAAGACGTTCGGTCCCGTCCTCAGCGGGACTCTCGACCTGGGGACGCCGTGCAGGACCTACGCGGCGAGCGCGGCGACCGCAGCGTTCGGGACCGCCCCGGGCCTCTCGATGACGGTGGTTGGCAACCGACTGGCCAACTACTTCGTGGCCAGGGGCATTGGACAGCGAGTCATGGTCCAGGCGGTCGTGGAGATCTCAGGAGCGGTGGGGATCGCCCGGCGATGTCCCCCCAGGCCGATGGGGGTCGCCTGCTCCCTAGGGTGTGACCCTGAAGGCTTCCCGGCCCTCGCGGATGCCCCGCGAGCGGGACGAGGCCATGGCATCACGGCCGCGCTGGAGGCGAAGATCGTCCGCCTCACCCTGCAGACGAAGCCGCCCGCGCCCCTCACGCACTGGTCGAGTCGGCGTCTGGCCGCGAAGCTCGACGTCGCGCATACGACCGTCACCACGGTGTGGAAGCGGCACGGCCTCAAGCCGCATCGCCTGGAGCGCTACAAGGGCAGCCCCGATCCCGACTTCGAGACGAAGGCCGCGGATATCATCGGACTCTACATCGACCCGCCGGTCAATGCGGGCGTGTTCTGCGTCGATGAGCAGACGGCGATTCAGGCGCTGGACCGCACCGATCCCGTGTTGCCGCTGCGGCCCGGCCGTGCTGAGACCCACGGCTTCGAGTACGTGCGCCATGGGACGCGCGCGTTGTACGCCGCGCTCGACGTCGCCACCGGGCACGTGCAGGGCCAGGTGGCCGCCCGCCACACCAGCGCCGAGTTTGTGGACTTCCTCGACACGGTGACCCGTTCGGCGCCGCGCGGGAAGGCGGTCCACTTCGTCGTCGACCATCTCTCGGCGCATAAGACCCAGGCGGTGAAAGCCTGGCTCGCCGCGCACCCGCGCGTGACCATGCACGACACCCCGACCAACAGCAGCTGGCTCAACCAGGTCGAGAGTTGGTTTGCCCGGATCGAACGCGACTGCATCGCGCGTGGCATCTTCACCTCGACCACCGATCTCACGCGCAAGCTGCTGCGCTACATCACGCTCCACAACAAAACCTGCCAGCCCTTTGTGTGGCGGTACCGTGACGTCACCCGTCGCATGCCTGCTACACGTAACGCAACTACGACCCACTAGGCGCTGTAAGCCCAGACGGGGCGGCCGTCGATCCCGCCGGAGCAGTTGCTGCGCGCCCTGCTGCTGCAGCTCCTCAAGAATCGGCAGCGCCTGCTCGACGGGGATATCGCGGCCCGGTTCCTCGCCCGCTCGGTCGCGACGGCGGCGCAGGCGCGCCTGCTCTCGCGGGAGCACTTCTCCGTTGATGGCACGCTGCGCGAAGCGGGGGCCAGTCAGAACGTCCGGCCGACGGACGACGATGCGGATCGGCCGGTCGATCCGGGCAATGACGGTGTGAGCGTTCACGGGCCGAAGCGGTCGATCGCGACGCATGGCTCCGTCACGGATCCGGACGCGCGCATGGCCCGCAAGTCGGTCAACACGGCGTCACTGCCGGCGTATCAGGCCAGCGTGCTCGTTGACAACCGCCACGGCCTGATCGTGAACACCGTGGTGAGCAGTCCGAACGGTCGCGCCGAAGTGGACGACGCGCTCCGCCTGCTGCGGGGCCTCGCGGGCAGTGCGCCGCGGGCGACCGTGGGCGCCGACAAGGGCTACGATACGCGCGACTTCGTGGAGGGGGCGCGCGCCGCCGGCTGCACCCCGCATGTCGCGGAGAAGGCCAAGGGCCGCGCGGTGGACGGGCGCACCACCCGCCATGCGGGCTACGCCATCAGTCAGCGCGCCCGCAGGAAGATCGAGGACGTGTTCGGATGGCCGACAACCGTGGCCGGGCTGCAAAAGGTGCAGCATCGTGGCACCGCGCTGGTCGACGGGATCGTCGCCTTCGCCTGCGCGGCGTACAACCTGGTGAGGCTGCGACGTCTCATGCCGGCCTGACCCCAGGCCGGAGGCAGCTTCGCGCGCTGCCGCCGGGCATTGCGAAGGCTGATCCCGCTGGCGTGCAGGCTGGTGCTCCGCAGCCCCTCGAAGCCGGTCTCAACGGCCCGGATCAGCGGCCCGTTCAGCCATGTGGGCGAGTTGGCTGAGCGAGCCGATCTAGATTACCCCGGCCTGATCGAGCGCTCGACCCCAGTCGGTCCCGCCATGTCCGGGCCCCTCCACCACCTCGAGCACTGTCCGCCCCCCGCGCCTTGACTCGACCAAGTGGACGAAGAGCTCCGCCACGTCGCCGCGCGAGACCCGCGTGCCGAGCGACAGCGGCTTGTCCCCGGTCGAAAGCACCGCCGGCCGACGCCCGGACGGCGAGTCCGTCAGCATTCCCGCCCGAACGATCACGTACGGGAATCCGCTCGCGCGTATCGCCTCCTCCGCCTTGCGTCGCCAGACCAGCGTGTTGCCCTTGATCCGGTTCAACACCCATCCCATGAAGGACGGCCGGTTCACCCCGAGCGCCGTCATGTAAAGGACACGACCGCGGAACCCGTCCGCGTGCGCTGCGGCAAGAGCCGCCCGAACCCCCTCGTACTCCACCGCCTTGATCACGCGCTCGCTGGCCGGACGCTGGGTCACCCCGGCCATCATGACCAACTGATCCATCCCCGTCGCCGCCCCCCGCAACGTCTCGGGCCGCGTCAGGTCTCCGGCGATCACCTCGAGCCCCTGCGGCGGCTTCGCTCGCCCGGCCGCGTCGCGCACCACCGCCCGCACGAAGAGCCCCCGTGCCACCAGCCGCTGCGCCAACAGTGCGCCGGTTCCCCGCGCACCGCCGTACAACAGGATGCGATCCGCCATCTCGGTACCCCCTCGCTCAGATTGTCGGGCCGGGCGACTAGCCTGCCCGTAGCCATCTGAGACCCAGGCTAACTCCATTGCTTTACTGTGGAAAGTAGTTACCGTTTGTGAAGCTACTTTCCAAAAAGAAACACATGAACCAGGAAGAACTACTCCGCCTTCCCTTCTGCCCCATCGAGAGAACGCTGCGGGTCCTCGACTCCAAATGGACCGCGCTCCTCCTGCGCGACCTGCTTGGCGGCGCTCGGCGGTTCGGCGAACTGTTGCGGTCGCTCGAGGGCGTCAGTCCCAAGACTCTCACCGGACGCCTGCGGACCCTCGAGGCGCAGGGCGTCGTACGACGCACCATTTACGCAGAGGTCCCGCCGCGCGTGGAGTACGCCCTGACCACCTATGGGGAGACCTTGCGCCCCGTGCTCGAGGCCATGGCCCTTTGGGGCATCCGCGACGCCGAGCGCGATGCCGAACCTGCCAGGGATCTCGACCGGACGCGGGGCGACCCACGCGAGAACTAGCCGACAACATCACCCGCGAGCTCGCCGACGACGGCGAGCGAGACCGGCTTCTGCACCGCCTGACCGAGGGCAGCCGCAGCGCGGTGGGCAGCATCCAGGCTGCCGTCGATCTGCTCGACGACCCCGCCCTCGACGCGCCCGCGCGCGAGCGCCTGCTGGCCGTGGTGCGCGAGGAGATCGGGGCGCTTGCCGCGCGCATCCACGAGGCCGTCTGCGCGAGCCGGGTGCGGCTGTCGGAGGTCGACCCCGCGCTGTAGCTGAAGGTGGAGAGCTTCTCGCTGCTCCAGGCCCAGGTGCACCTGTCGCTGCGCCTGGAGCAGGGCTGGGGCACGATGCGGCTGCAGCTGCGGCTCGTACCGCCGGGCGAGCGCACCGCGCATCGCGCCGTCTTCCACTTCCTGCTGCCGCTGGCCGGCGCGTCGGCGCCGCCGGCGGGCTCGGCGTGCGCGCGCTCGCCGGGCTCACCTGCACGGTGTTCGACACCGAGACCACCGGGCTCGATCCGGGCGCGGGCGAGGAGATCATCCGGATCGGCGCGGCCGCGGCGTCGCGCCGAACGGCAAGACACCCGTGCGTCCGATCCTGTCGCAGCGGAAATCGGTCAGCTACCTCTCCGCGATCAGCAACAGCGGCCTCCTCCGCTTCATGGTGCTCACGAAGGCCGTCGATGCGCCCACGCGGATCACGTTCCTCAGGCGCCTGCGCACGGACGCGGGGTGCAAGGTCGTGCTGCTCCTCGACAATCTCAACGTGCACATGGCGAAGGCCGTGCGCGCCTGAATGGCCGAACACGCGGACCTGATCGCGATTCACTACCTGCCACCATGTGCGCCGGAGCTCAACCCCGACGAGTAACTGGACGGGGACCCCAAAGGTGCAGGTCGCGCGGCGCGCGCCGGCCCGTGATCGCGCCGAGTTGGAGAAGACCGCCACCCGCCGACTGCGGTCACTGCAGCGCCGCCCCGAGAGCGTCAAGCGATTCTTCCATCATCCGCGCGTGCAAGACGCGGCGTGATGTCAGGTGAACCTTGGCCCAAGGGAAACCCGAGTCTCCGAAAAACCCGGGGTGATTCACCGCGGACGGCGTCGGCAGGCGTGGCGGCGACGCGAGCCCCGCGGCTCGCCAGCGGCACGGCCTTGGCCGCCGTGCGGTTCCAGACGGTGACGGTTTCGCCGCGCCCGAGCGCGGCCTCGACGAAGGCCCCGCCGAGGAGCCCGGTCCCGAGGAAGGCGATGGACGGCATGCCTGCACGTTAACGACGAGGGTGCGGCGCCGTCTCACCTTCCACGGAGCAGGTCCCACGCCGCTCCCGCGTGCCGAGGGCACGCCTGTCACGCCTTCCGAGGTCCCGCTCATGCGTCGGCTCGTCATCACCTCTGTCGTCCTGTCGTTCTGGCTCGTTCCCGCGCCCACGGTCGCGCAGGGGCCGGATGCCGCTGCGCCGCCGATCGGCCGCGGTCCGGCGGCCGCGCTGCTCGCCGCCCGCGGTCCCCTTGGGCTCACCGCGGAGCAGGTGACCCGGCTAGAAGCCCTCGCCGCGTCGCAGGCCCGCGCCATGCCCGGGAATCCCGGCGACATGCTTCGCGCTCGCGCCGACCTCCTCGACGCCATGAAGGGCGAAGGCGACGCGGCCATGCTCCGCAAGGCGATGGAGCGTATGCACCAGCTGCGCATGGACCGCGCCCTCGCGACGCTCAAGGCGCGGCAAGAGGCGCGGACGATCCTCACCGCCGATCAGCGCGCGAAGGCCGATGCCTTCCGGGCGAACCGCCGTATGCGTGGTGGGATGCGTGGTGGCATGCGCGACGGCATGCGCGACGGCATGCGCGACGGCATGCGCGGCAGCGGTCGGGCCTTGGGCCCCGGGCGCGGGCCGGGTCGCGGAGCCGGCGCGTGGGGGGGTCGCGCCCCACGCCAGACGCCGCCGCCCGACGGCGTCATCGGCCCGCGCCGGCAGCCGCCGAGCGACGGTGCCCCCTGACGTCGCGCCACGGCACCGTGCTGCCCTAGGCAGCGTCGCCATCGGCACCGAGATTGTGCGGGGCGTGTCCCGAACGGGGCACGCCCCGCCGCGTTCTCCCGACTCCGATGCCACGATCGCCAGCCCTCGCCCGCGCCATCGCTCGCGCCATCGCTCGCTCCCTCGCCCGCGCCAAAGCCCGCGCCATCGTCCTCGTCCTCGTCACCGCCGTCGATGCCACCGCGCAGTCCCGGCGGCAGGCCGAACGTCCCGCATGGCCCGACGAAGGCCCGGCCACCTGGCCCGCGAGGCCGACCGTCTCCGACATCACCCCCAACGACCTGCGCACCCGGCTCTACCAGATCGCCGACGATTCGATGCGCGGGCGCGCGATCGCCTCCGCCGGCAACCGCAAGACCACCGACTACATCGCCGCCGAGTTCCGGCGGCTCGGCTTCGAGCCGGCGGGCGAGGGCGGCACGTACTTCCAACCCCTCCCCTTCGGCGCGCTCCAGATCGCGGAGAGCAGCGCGTCGCTGACGGTCGGCGGACGACGGCTCGTCGGCGGCAGCGACTGGATTCCCACGCTGCCGAGTGTCGCGGCGGGGGCTGCGGCCGCCGCCAACCTGGTCGGCGTACCGGCCGTCTTCGCGGGGCGCTGGGGCGACACGACCGTCACCCTCGACGCGGCACGGTTCCGCGGCAAGGTGGCCGTGTTCCTCTGGGCGCCGGGCGCGCCGGCCGCCGGTCCGCAGCGCGCCCCGGTGCTGCTGCGCTGCGACTCGGCGCCCGATCGCTTCGGCGCGGCGGCCGTGCTCAAGTGGGAGGCCGAGCAGGCCGCGCTGCGCGCCTCGCGTCCCGCGACGGCACCGAGCCCGCGTGATCGGCGCGCTGCCGACGCGGGCGTCGCGGGTATCCTCGTCGTGGGCCTCGATTCCGTCCCCGCAGCCGCCCGCGCGGCGGCCTTCGCCCCGCGGCCCGCCATGCAGCCGACGGCGCCGTCGGCGCCGTCGGCGCCGTCGAACGCCGTGCCGTCGGCCGCCATCTCGGCCGTGGCCGCGACGACCATCTTCGGGCGGCCCGTCGAGGGACTCGCCGTCGGCACCGAGGGACAGGCGATCGGCGCCTCGTGGACCTGGGCGTGGACTCCCGCCGTCGAGCCGGTGCGCAACGTGATCGCCGTGCTCCGGGGCAGCGACCCGGCTCGGGCCGCCGAGTACGTGCTCGTCGGGGCGCACAACGATCACGTGGGCTTCAACGGTGCGCCGGTGGACCACGACTCGCTGCGGGCCGTCAACACCGTCACGCGGCGGCAGGGGGCGAACGACCCCGTCTGCCGGCCCACGGCGGAACAGCAGGGGCGCATCGACTCGCTCCTGGCCCATGCGCGGCGGCAGCGACCGGCGCGCCGCGACTCGATCTTCAACGGCGCGGACGACGACGGGTCGGGGACGGTGGTGATGCTCGAGGTGGCGGAGCGGTTCGCGAAGGCGCGGCCTGCGCGCTCGATCGTCTTCATGTCCCACCAGGGCGAGGAATCGGGGCTGCTGGGGTCGCGCTGGTTCGTGGACCATCCCACGCTGCCGCTCGACAAGGTCGTCTCGGTGATCAACATGGACATGGTCGGGAAGGGCCGCGTCGAGCAGGTGCGGTTCGGCGGCCCGAACTCGGTCCAGTCGCTCGGGTCGCGCCGCCTGTCGCGCGAGTTCGGCGACATCATCGACAGCGTCAACGCCGTCAGCCCGCAGCCGATGGCGATCGACCGCTCGTGGGACGTTCCCGAGAACCCGCTCAACCGCTTCTGCCGGAGCGACCAGGTCGCCTACGTCCGCAAGGACCTGCCGACGGTGTACCTCTCGCTCGGCTACGCGCAGGACTACCACCAGGTGACCGACGAGCCGCGCTACGTGGACTACGAGCACGCCGCGCGACTGGGGCGCTTCGTGTTCGACGTCATGTGGGCCGTGAGCCAGCGGCGCGACCGGCCGGCGATCGCCGGCCCCGACCCGCGCTACCCGCGCTGCTGAGGGGAGTCGCCCGCGTCCGCCGGCGTGGCGTCGGCCTGCTCGCGCACCCGCGTGACCAGCAACGCCGCGATCACCATGCACACCCCGCCGGCGAGGACGGCCCCGAGGCGGTTGTTGTCGAGCACGTGCTGCATCACCCAGCCGAAGCCGAGCGCCGCGACGATCTCGGGGATCACGATGAAGAAGTTGAAGATCCCCATGTAGATCCCCGTCTTGCCCGGGGGGATCGAGCTGGCAAGGATCGAGTACGGCATCGAGAGCGTGCTCGCCCACGCGATGCCCACGCCGATCATCGAGAGGAGCAGCAGCGTCGGGTTCTGGATCACGCCGACGCTCAGGAGCCCGGCCGCCCCCGCGAGCAGGCAGGCCGCGTGCGTCCACTTGCGGCCGTTGCGCTTGGCCAGCGGCGGCAGGAAGAACGCGAAGCCGAAGCACACCGCCGAGTACGCGCCGAAGCACACCCCGGCCCACTCGATCCCCTTCTGGTACAGCGGCGACGACGGGTCCGGCGCCCCGAAGACGTTGGTCGCCACCGCGACCGGGAAGTAGAGCCACATGCAGAACAGCCCGAGCCACGTCGCGATCTGCACCCACGCCAGCTGCCGCATCGTCGGCGGCATCTCGCGGATCGCCGTCACGATCTCGTCGATCGTCGCGCCGATCCCCGTGCGCGCCGCCTGCTCGCGCCGGAACGCCTCGAGGTCCTCGGGGGGCTTCTCCTTCGTGGTGAGCGACGTGTAGAGCACCGAGCCGAAGAAGGCCGCCGACCCCACGAAGAACGAGAGCCGCACCGTGGTCGGGATCGTCCCGGGGGCGCTCGCCGCCACGCCGAACCAGTTGCTGAGCATCCATGGCATCGCCGAGGCGATCACCGCGCCGAGCCCGATGAAGAAGCTCTGCAGCGCGTAGCCGCGGGTCTGCTCCGAGGGCGGCAGCACGTCGGCGACGAGCGCGCGGAACGGCTCCATCGAGACGTTGATCGACGCGTCGAGGATCCACAGGAGCCCCGCCGCCATCCACAGCGCGCTCGAGTTGGGCATCGCAATGAGCGCGAGCGAGCTCATCACCGCCCCGACGAGGATGAACGGGCGCCGACGGCCGAATCGCGGGGACCACGTGCGGTCCGACAGCGACCCGATGATCGGCTGCACGATCAGCCCGGTGAGCGGCGCCGCGAGCCACAGCATCGGGATCTCGTCCGGCTTCGCCCCGAGGTACTCGTAAATGGCGCTCATGTTGGCCATCTGCAGCCCCCAGCCGAACTGGATGCCCAGGAAGCCGAAGCACATGTTCCAGATGGTCGAGAACTTCACCGCGCGCGTCGTCATGTGGCTCCTGTCGTGCGCTCATAGAGGCTCGCCATCCGCTTGAGGCGGGCGAGGTGGTCCGGCGTCAGCTGCTCCCACGTGAAACGGAACCCCCAGTTGCCCGACTCGCGGCCGGGCAGGTTCATCCGGGCCTCGCTGCCGAGCCCCAGCACGTCCTGCAGGGGGATCAGCACCGTGTCGGCGACCGACGCCAGCACCGTGCGGATCAGGGTCCACGGCATGTCCGTCCCGTCGGCGCCCAGGTACTCGAGCGCGAACGCCTTCTCCTTCGCCACCATCGTCGGGTCGCGGGTCGAGTCGCCGGCCCCGGTCGATGCCCACCACCCCGCGGTCGTGTCGTTGTCGTGGGTGCCCGTGTACACGACCACGTCGCGCGGGTAATTGTGGGGCTGGAAGTCGTTCGCCTGCCCGTCGGCGCCGAAGGCGAACTGCAGGATCGCCATGCCGGGATAGCCGAAGCGTTCGCGCAGCGCCTCGACCTCGGGGGTGATCACCCCCAGGTTCTCGGCGACGATCGGCAGGGGGCCCAGCGTCCGCGTCATCGCATCGAACAGCGCCGCCCCGGGACCGGGCACCCACCGGCCGTGGATCGCGGTGGTGTCGCTGCCGGGCACCTCCCAGTAGGCCGCGAAGCCGCGGAAGTGGTCGAGCCGCACGAGGTCGAACATCTCGAGCGCCGCCCGCATCCGTTGCGTCCACCACCCGTAGCCGTTCGCGTGCATGCGGTCCCACGCGTAGATGGGGTTGCCCCACAACTGCCCGGTGGCGCTGAAATAGTCCGGGGGAACCCCGGCCTGGACCTCGGGCGTCCCCAGCGCATCGAGCTTGAACAGGGTCGGATTCGCCCAGACGTCCGCCGAATCGTGGGCGACGTAGATCGGCACGTCCCCCATCAGCTGGATGCCCCTCGCCGTACATGCGTCGCGCAGGGCGGCGAACTGCGAGAAGAAGAGGTACTGCACCCGCTTGTGGTGCTCGATGTCGTCCGAGAGCCGCTCGCGCCAGCTGGCAAGGGCGCCCGCCTCGCGCCGCG